>OCTW011413991.1_pt1 | contig 17607 bp, 12 predicted proteins | sample 1539671 | NCBI WGS metagenome assembly OCTW01 (sample SAMN02144230, study PRJEB22623) | gut metagenome | biome: sheep rumen | host: Ovis aries | place: New Zealand
TGGCAATGCGCTGAAATGACGATTTTACACAGCCTGCTTCTCAGGTTCTTGTCCGGATTCACCGAGCATTTCTTCACACTCACGGTCTATCAGCCTTTGCAGGATATCCGTAAGGCGTACCTTTGAAGCAGGGTTGAATACTAACTTAACGATGTAAGTTGTTCGTCCAATTTTGTACTCGGACACGTTGTTGTCTTTGTTCATAGCGATTTTTCCTTTGCTTTTATCTCTCTACGCATTGGTGAGGGCATCGCTTTCTTTCTCTTACCCTCTACGCAGCCGCAGGGTCGTAAAATCTTCCTTTCAGCCGACCGAGTATTTTGCGACTATGAATATTATAGCGCGCAACAAAGCGGTTTGTCCAGATTCAATGCGCACGAACTTTGGAATGATTTTCGGTTTTCCCCGGTGTAATTTGCACTGGAAAGGCAAAAAGCAGCCTCATGTGAGACTGCTTTAATTAATTCAAATCAATGACTTTGTATAAAATTTTCGATAACGTTCACATAGTGTAAAGGAACCGAATAATACTCTCTCGGATCCAACTGAAAAATATAATCATTTTCTATGTGATTTGATTCATTTAGGAATTTGTATAAACCCGGCTCTTTTTTTCCGACTTCCTTAAACCAATCACTATGACGTTCAAGAAGAATTCTTAGTGCGATTATTCTGTCATATTGATTATCTTGTGATATTATTTCTTTTAGTTTTAAATCAGTGAGATCAGCTAAAATTCTCTCATAGTCTATCGTATCACCTAAATATTCCTTCAATTCTGTCATTCCTTCTTCAAATACTTCTGTTGAAAGAGCATCTTGATAAATATTTGTTAATCCGCTTAATGGTCTGCCATGAATTATATTTGAAAGAACTTCATATATGGGCAACGATTTCGGGTCACTATTTGTAATTTCAATATATTTGCGAATATTAACTATTCGTGTCACTAATGAAGCATTTGTGTCTTTGGCAATTGAAAAAGTTAAATCCACTATATTCATCAAGTTGTTTTTTCGAATTAGCTTTTCTTCAATAATACCATTATTATTTTGAATCATTACAGCATTAACATTTACCGAACTTATTCTCGCCGATGAAACATGGACAAAGTCAATTATAGGTTGCATATCATGTGTGAACATTATAACAGTTTTGTTTTTAAAACTTGTTTTTTTACCGTCAAACATTCTTTGCATTATAGCAAACTTCTTGTTATTATCGAATGAGGATATTGGATCATCTAACACTATGATATCGGCATTGTCGCTTATCGCTTCAAACATAAACATAACTAAAGCAAACGCATTCCTTTCTCCCCAACTTAGATGATTCTTAGGCTCCGAAACTTTTAAATCTTCATTTATGATAGGAGCCAATGAAGCAATTGCCTTATTTTCACCATCTTTTTGCAGCTTGAAACAATAAGGGAATCCTGCAAGCGAAAAGAATTCATTAATATCCTCCTCACGTTCTTTAATAATATTCTGAAGCTTTTTCTCCAATTGCATAAACAAACCTTTTAAAACACCTGTCTTTGCTTTTAAATCATCAATTTTATCTGAAATATTCCTTATAAGGTCTAATATAAGGTCAGTTGTATAGTAGGAAGTAAGCTGTGTTTGATCTATTCGCATACCTTCAAGGTTATTCTCTATATCATTCAATTGTTCTTGTGTAACATTCATAGGTCTAAATTGACAGATTTTATCTATTTTTGTTTTTAGATAGTATGTTTCATTTGTTAGTTTTTGTAATTCTGAAGATAATTCGTCAGTTTTATTTGAATCTCTTACATACTCTTCAAATTTATCAAAAGCATTATTGCTGATAAATTTTTTATCAACAGATTCTTTAAGGTAGCTTAAAATTGCATTTGCAGCAGACAATGCCGATTTTTTAAAAACTGTACCTATAACCTCATTCTGATTAGAAATACTTTCATCTAATTCTTTTGTACAAAAAGGACAGTGGTTATCCACTATTTCATGTGATCCTTCATTTCTCCATCCAGCCCATTTTGCAACTTTTACCATGTCACTTCTTCCATAAAATATTTTGTATGAATCTATTTCATGATATTTCTCAAACCCTGCTCCATTTCCTGTTAAAAATTCTTTAATACCACCAGCTCTTTTTATGGTTTTATCATTATTTGTTTTGACAGTATTAAAAAATGTTGGGAGATAGTTTCGTAAATGCTGTAACTCCTCTTGTGTTTCAAACATATTCTGTAAATCTTTAAGAGCCTCTGAAATTTGAATTGATAATGAATCTGTTTCTTGATTTTTAAGAAATACTTGAAACGAATCTTCAAAAAAGTTATCTCCTTTGAAGAGATATGCATCCATATATGATTCATTAAACACTCTAACTTTTAAATCGTTTAATCCAGAAACAGATGGTATAATTTCAGGATCATCAGCATTATACGGAAGTAACTGTGATAGTCCATCTTGACCTTTTAAAGAGAAAAAACATATTGCATCACTTATTGTACTTTTTCCAGTGCCATTTGGACCGAATTTTATATTTAATGCCTTTTCAGTGACATTGACGTTAGCTTCAATTATATTATTGCAATTCTTAATACTTAATATCATATTAATTCACTCTCTTTATATCATATTATTCACTTAGTGTTTTGAAGATATAATAATTATAAAGCACATTTTTGAAAAAGTCAATTATAAGCCGAATTAATGAATCCGATAAAAATATATAAGCGATTGTAAGGTTTAAATGTTGAAACATCAATAGAGTGGTGTTTCAAATCCAGCAAGCACGGCATCCCTGCACTACAAATTTCAAATTTGAGTGCTGTGATACATAGCTTGACAGGAGCTTTGCCCCTATGACCCCGACCAATAATAGATGAAGATATGATGCAAAATTATTGACCACAAGTGAGCAAGAATACCGAGCCTGATGGCTCGGATACAGAGATTTCCAAAAGGGGCGAAAATCAATCCCAGCAAGCTCGGTATCTCCGCATTACAAATTTTCAGATTTGAATACTCCTATACTCAGCTTCCCAGAGGGTTCCACCCCTGTGCCCCCGTCCTAAAAATATAAAGATCTGATGCAAAATCATAGACTAAAAGTGAGTAAAATCCTGTGCATGACGGCTTGGATAATGACAAGCCCCACAGATATAAAAATCAACCTCAGCAAGCACGGCAATTCGTTCCCACAAGAATCGTGAAAACGCCTTGCATTGCTTGCTGAGGGACACGCCCCCAAGCCCCCGATTCTGACAGAAAAAATGCAACGAAATCATCCACTCTACGGAGCGTGGATTGACGTGACTTTCGCACGGGTTTATAATAAAAATATCAGCAGAAAAACTGAGAGGCGGAAGGAGAAAGATCACTATGAAAATACTTGTTCTTAACGGCAGCCCCAAGCGTGAAAAAAGCGACACGATGCACATAACACGGGCGTTCCTTGAAGGCATGAAAGAAGCTGCTCCGCAGGAAGTCCACATCGTTGATATTATCGACAAGCATATCGAATATTGCACAGGCTGTTTCACCTGCAAGCGCAACGGCGGAGAGTGTATCCATAACGATGATATGAAAGAGATTCTCGACGAAATTCTGGAGAGCGATCTTCTGCTGTTCAGCTATCCGCTTTACTGCTACGGAATGCCTGCACCGATGAAAGCTTTTGCTGACCGCACAATGCCGCTTTCCAGTATGGCGATGAAGAAGCAGGGCGACAGGTATGTTCACGTCGGGCAGGCGAACTTTTCTCACCTCAGATACATGATGATATGCGGCTGCGGATTCCCGAACAGCAAGCAGAATTTCGAGCCTGCGGTCATGCAGTTCAAGCTGATGTTCCCGAATAACCATACTATCATTACCGTTCCCGAAAGTCCGATGTTCAATGCCCTCGAAGCAGCAGAGGTAACTGTTCCGAGATCAGAACTTGTGAAGCAGGGTGGAAAGCAGTATGCAGAGACAGGCGAAATAGATGAAAAATTGCTTGCGGAGATATGCTCTCCTATGATACCGGAAGATGTGTATGCGGCGATATGCAATGGGGAGATAAAGGTATAAAAAACAAGGCGCAGATGTTGGTTATCTGCGCCTGTCAATATTTTCTGAAAATAATTGAATAGAAATCATGTTCTTGATTTATCATCGCAGTTTGCAATGTTATCAATCAATATGTATCTCCTTTAATAATTCACAATCTTCCGGCAGCGTATCACTCACATCAATAATATCTCCAAGCCATTCTCCGACATCACATCTTCTGCCGCCGTATGCCATAAGAACAGGAAGCGGATCTGCATGATCTAATTCGCTGTTATCGCTCAGAAGGATCTTTGTTTCCTCATTTGAATAGCAAACCTTCTTTGTGCGGTTGATGATATACTTGAATGAACTGCCGTTTCTGAGAAATAATCCTCTGTATGGATCATTGATATCTACACCATAAACATTTGGGCTGATCGGGGTATCAGATTTCAAATCATTGAGATAAAAAGCTATTTCATCACGGACATATTCTTCCGTTGACTTGAAAAGACCACTTACATTACGATATGTTTCATAAACATTGTCGAACAAGTAGCCTGAAATGCCGCTTTCTGCCTGATGCTTCGCCAGAATATCAAGCACCTCATTCGACACTTCATCAAGAGCGTGGCATTCGTCTCCGAGGAATACCAGACGGTCGCCTTTCCACTCAGTCGAGAGGAGTTCCCACAAGGCACGAAGTAAAGCATTGTCTACACTCATTGACTCATGAAGCTTGTTCCCAAGATCAAAATCGGCAGGGCATAAGTATTCTTTCTTATCGACATTTACCCAACTGAAATATTGTCCCATAGCATTTCACCTCTAAAGTTTGACAGAATATGCGACTTTTATTTATTATATCATAGCACATAACACCGAAAAAGTCAATCAGCATTACAGCGCAATGCACCGGGCAAAATCAACTTTTTGCTGCGCATTTCACAAGAATTATTACAATCCTTCCACATTGCTGGACTCCGGTAGTTTTATCAGATATAATGGATTCACGATAAAACTTTTGGAGGTAACAGCTATGTTGAAAACACCTGAACTGGCAATGCCAAGAACAAGCAAAGTCACTACCGTATGCAACGGTAAGCGTGAGGTCTGGAATGACTACGAACAAGCAAAGGCATATTTCCTTGAACTCATGATGTCCACCGACGGCGAAGAACATGAACGTGCTGAATGCGTTTATATCCAGCTCCTGCACGGGCTGGACGAGTGCAGTGACGAGGACTGAAAGGAGTAGTAGACTATGTTAAACAAGATCATGATGACAGGACGCATCACCACCGATTTATCCGTTGTAACTGAGGATAATTACAGCTACTGCAAATTCAGTATCGCAGTTGATCAACCAAAGCACATGGGCGTTGATTCCATCGAGACAGACACGTTTACTTGCCTTGCATTTGATGACAACGCTAAATCAGTAAGTTTTCTCTACTCAAAAGGTGGGCAGATAACCTTTGTAGGCTCGCTCAGAAAAGCTCCTGACAAGACAGTAGTTATCATTGTGGAGGAACTCCACTTTCAAAACAGGTTTGCTGTTAAAGTGGACGTCACTTCGGGACAGCTTTTCTGATGATGACGGCGGTTGGCTCTCAGATGAAAGGAAATGGCTCATAGTGGCTTCCGATTATGGTTTACGTTACGTTTGTCTAAATATGCGAAACGAGGCTCTCAGAGTGATTCTGAGAGCCTCGTTCTATACGACAAGAAAAATGCACAATGCATATACATAAACTTAGTATAAATATCACGAAATAACACTAAACCTCTTGTAGTTTTCAAACCGATATAGTATAATTATAATGGATTATTATATATTTCATCTACTACAAGAGGTGATAAAATGGAAAATAGCGCTGTTAATGAAAAATGGATAAGCCTTGAAGAGGCAGCTGAACACTTAGGAATCAAGCCTGTTACTATCAGAAGTTGGATTCGCAATAATAAAGATATCCCTGCCCACAAAATTGGTAAGCAGTGGAAATTCAAACGCTCGGAGCTTGATACATGGGTAAAGAGTGGCAAAAGTGCTATTGAGTAAGAAATATAGCAACTTAATTGTAAGGAGATTCGTATTATGGCGGTTAAGAAAACGGAATTATATAGTTCACTATGGGCAAGTTGTGATGCACTGCGCGGAGGAATGGATGCATCACAGTATAAGGATTACATACTAACCCTTTTGTTTATGAAGTATGTAACGGATAAGTATAAGGGACAGAAATACGGAGATTTGACCGTTTTCGATAAAGAACATGATCCCAATCCTGATCCCGAAAAAAGAATAGGCTGTTCTTTTGATGATTTTATCGCGCTCAAGAACAAGAAAAACATAGGTGAAGGCATAGATAAAATCATCGCTCGCCTTGCTGAAGTAAATGATAGCTTAAAAGGTGTAATTGATATTGCTCATTTTAATGACGAAGCAAAAATCGGTAAAGGGCAGGAAATGGTCGATAAGCTCACAAAGCTTATAGCTATTTTTCAGCGCCCCGAATTGAATTTTTCAAACAATAAAGCCGATGGTGATGATATCATTGGTGATGCTTATGAATACCTTATGAGAAACTTTGCCACCGAAAGCGGTAAAAGTAAGGGGCAGTTCTATACCCCGGCAGAGGTATCACGTATTCTTGCAAAGGTTATAGGCATAGATAAATGTACGGATCATGATGCCACAGTATGCGATCCGGCTTGCGGCAGTGGTTCATTACTTATCAGAGCACTTGCGGAAGTTCCGTTTGAGATATCGGGTTATGGACAGGAAAAAGAGAGCTCGACGGCAGGTCTTGCTAAAATGAATGCCGTTCTCCATAATAAAGCTACTATCAAGATCATGGCGGGTAATACTTTTTCTGATCCGCAGTTTATCAAAAATGAAGATGCTTCCGAACTGGAACGATTTGATTATATTGTTGCGAATCCGCCTTTTTCTCTTAAAAACTGGTCTGACGGCTTGAAAGAGTTCGGCAGATTCTCCGGATATGGAGATAGACCACCTGAGAAAAACGGCGACTATGCCTGGTTGATGCACATATTAAAAACACTGAAATCCACGGGTAAAGCTGCTGTCATTCTCCCTCATGGTGTTCTGTTCCGTGGAAATTCCGAAGGTACTATTCGTCAGGCTATCGTTGATAAGGGCTGGATCAAAGGCATAATCAGTCTGCCGCCTAACCTGTTTTACGGTACAGGAATACCTGCCTGCATTATAATAATTGATAAAGAGGGTGCCGAAAATCGCTCCGGTATCTTTATGATAGACGCAGGAAAGGGATTTGTTAAGGACGGAAACAAGAACAGACTGCGTGAACAGGATATCTATCGCATAGTCACTACATTCAATGAGCAGATTACAGATGATCCTAAATATGCTCGCTTTGTTCCCAATAAGGAGATCAAAGAGAAGAATGGCTATAACCTGAATATTTCCCGTTACATAGATTCTTCCGAGCCTGAGGATATTCAGGATATATATGCTCATATTCACGGCGGTATCCCTGCTGTTGATATAGATGCACTGAGCAAATATTGGGACGCATTCCCGACGCTGAAAGATGAACTGCTCAGTTTGTTGAGCGATAGTTATTATAAGCTGAATGTGGAAGAAAACGACATTCGCAGAACGATATATGCTAATGATGAATTCTCGGCATACGGTGAACTTATCGACAAGGCATTTACAGACTGGAAATCTTTTGCAGATACAAAGCTGAAAAAACTTGATAGCTCCGTTTCTGCCAAAATTCTCATATCCGAGTTGGCAGAGAATATAATGAAAGCATTTGAAGATATCACGCTTATCAACAAGTATGATATTTACCAGATACTTCTTGCATACTGGAACGAAGTGCTTAACGATGATGTTTCTTTGATAATCTCGGATGATAAGGGCTATGAAATTGCAAGAGAGACCGAGAACATCATGAAGGAGACAAAGAAAACCGATGCTGACGGCAACCCTGAATTAAAGGCAGTAGGCTGGGAAGGCAAGCTTATTCCAAAGGAAATAGTGATCTCAGAGCTATTCCCTGAGGAGAAAAAGGCGATTGATGACCTTATAGATATCGTCGCAGAGACCGATTCAAGACTTATGGCAATGATCGAGGAGTCGGCAGAAGACTCGGCATTATCAGAACTTGCAGAGGGTGGAAAAGTCAAGAGCAAGGATATTCAGGAGAAGATAGACAAGATCATGGAGAATGTGCATACTCCGCTTATTGACGGTCTTGTAACGCTTCTGGAGCTTCTTCCGTCAATGAAGAAAAAGGAATATACACAGTATATCGACAAGCACACCGAGCTGAAAGTTGCGTATACCGATAAAGGAACTGTAACCAAAGCATCCATAAATAATGCTTTAAGTGCTGCCCGTGCAGAAGCGCCTGCACCTGTGGCATACGCCGATGATTACGAAGAGTTAAAGAAAGCATTTGAGCTTGCACAAAGGTCTGAGGAATCGACTAAGCTTATAAAAGAAATGGATAAGGCGCTTGATGAAAAGGCGCGTGAGAGATATGCGTCACTCACCGATGAAGAGATCATGAAGCTGCTTGTAGACAAGAAGTGGTACTATGCCATAGGCAAGGGAATAATTGATCTGTATACAGCAATTTCTCATAAGCTTGCCGAGCGTATCACCGAGCTTTCAAAAAGATATGAGCTTACACTTACAGACCTTGACAGTCAGATAAACGAAGCAGAATCATTACTGTCAGATATGCTTGGTGAATTAACAGGCAATGATTATGATATGAAAGCTTTTGCAGAGTTGATAGAATTGCTCGGAGGTTCAAACGATGTCGAATAATAACAAAACTCCGGCGATAAGATTCAAAGGATTTACTGACACTTGGGAACAGCGTAAGTTCGGAGATTTAGGCTCAGTTGCAATGTGCAAGCGTATTTTCAAGAAACAAACTACTGCCACAGGAGAGATTCCATTCTATAAAATTGGCACTTTTGGTGGTGAGCCTGATGCTTTTATTTCAAGAGATTTATTTGAAGAATATAAGGCTAAATTTTCATATCCCGAAGTTGGCGATATGCTGATTTCTGCTTCGGGTACTATCGGTAGAACAGTCGAATATACTGGAAAAGACGAGTATTTTCAGGATTCAAATATAGTTTGGTTCAAGCATGATGATAAAATTGATAATTCATTTTTGAGATGCCTTTATTCTATTGTAGAATGGTCAGGTATTGAAGGTAGTACAATCCAAAGATTGTATAATGACAACTTTCTGAAAACTAAATTTATGCTGCCTTGTGTAGCAGAACAAAGAACGGTAGGAAGTTTCTTCTCTCACCTCGACTCCCTTATCACCCTTCATCAGCGTAAGTGTGACAAGTTGATTCAATTCAAAGCGGCTATGCTGCAAAAAATGTTCCCGCAAAATGGAGCTAATAAACCTGAAATAAGATTCAAAGGATTTACCGACGCTTGGGAACAGCGTAAGGTTTCAAGCTTGATAATTGATATAGCAGACGGACCATTTGGAAGCAACCTGAAAACAGAGCATTATACCGATGAAAAAGAGGCCAGGATAATACAGCTCAGCAATCTTTCCGACAATGGATGGCAAGAAGAAAATACTCGTTATACGACATTCGAACATGCAAATGAAATAAAGAGATGTATTGTAAATGAAGGCGAATTGGTAATGGGAAAAATGATGCCTGCAGGCATGACAATAATACGCCCGAATACTGAAAAAATGTACGTTCTGTCTTCGGATTGTGTGCGTATAAAACTCGATAATAATATAGCAATAAATAAATTCTTTTTATACACAACCAAGAGTGATACATTCCTTAATCAGGTCAACAACGATTCACAAGGAAGTACTCGTATCAGAACAAGTATTTCTAAAATCAGAGATATGGATATTTCTTTACCATCTGTTCCTGAGCAAGAGAAAATAGGTGAATATTTTACTAACCTCGACACCCTTATCACCCTTCATCAGCGTAAGTGTGAAAAATATAAAAGCATAAAAGCGGGATTGATCAGAAAACTTTTCCCAATGGAATAATAAACACATTAAGGAGGAATGTACGCATGAGTATCGGTGATACCGAGAGAACCACGCAAAATCGTGTAATTGATTTCTTTAAGAACAGAGATATCCTCGATTATAAATATATAGGCAACCTGAAAGACACAGCAAATAAAAATATCCGTGAAGACCGACTTCGTGCGTACCTGCGCCTTAGCGGTTACAGTGAAAGGCTGATAGACGGTGCTGTTGCCGAACTTGTGAAAGCTGCCGATGATATGACACATGGGCTTTATGATGCTAACCATAAGATCTATACGCTGCTGAAATACGGTGCAAAGGTGAGAGAAACGCCTGAAAGCTCCCCTAAGACGGTTTACTTTATTGATGTTGATAACCCTACAAATAATGATTTTGCAATAGCCGAGGAAGTAACGGTTATTGACCGTCAGGAGAAAAGACCTGACCTTGTTATTTATGTCAACGGCATCGCTATGGCAGTTATTGAGCTGAAAAAGAGCAGCGTGTCCGTATCAAACGGTATCAGACAGAACCTTACCAATCAGAAGGACGGCTTTATTGCGTCGTTCTTTACAACAGTGCAGTTTTGTATGGCAGGCAATGAAATAGAAGGTCTGCGTTATGGCACTATTCTGACAGGCGAAAAATACTATATGGAATGGAAGCCTGACGGATTCCATGAAAACGAGGACGAGCGTGATCCTGAAGATGCACGTATTATGGAATACTGCGATCATGTAGATAATCTTCTGCTTCAGCAGCTGTATCAGATGTTCGATAAGAAACGCTTTATTGACCTCATTGAGAATTTTGTAGTTTTCGATAAGGGCATTAAAAAGGTGTGCCGCTATAATCAGTATTTCGGCATAAAGCGTACTCAGAACAGATTAGCAAAACAGCGTGGCGGTATTTTATGGCATACTCAGGGCAGCGGTAAAACGCTGACAATGGTATGGCTGTCAAAATGGATCCTTGCCAATTGTAAAGAAGAAAATCCTCGTGTGCTTATTGTCACCGACCGTGACGAGCTGGACGAGCAGATTGAAAAGACATATATCGGCGTTGATGAAAAGATCACCAGAACCAAGAGCTGTGATGATCTGCTCCGCAAACTGAATTCCTATGACAGTTCACTCTTATGTTCATTGGTTCATAAATTTGGTCGTCGTGGCGGAGAAGCTACTGATTCCGATTACGATAAGTATATTGATGAGTTAAAGAAGTCGCTCCCTGCTGACTTTAAGGCGAAAGGTAAGATATTCGTTTTTGTTGATGAATGTCACAGAACACAGTCTGGCAAGCTTCACGCTGCAATGCAGGCAATCATGCCGGATGCGATATTCATCGGTTTTACAGGAACACCGCTCCTGAAAAAGGATAAGAAGACAAGTATAGAAGTGTTCGGCACTTATATTCATACCTATAAGTATAACGAAGCAGTGCGTGACGGTGTTGTACTTGATCTGAGATATGAATACAGAGATATTCCCCAGGAGCTTAGCGCTCATGACAGAGTTGACCAATGGTTTGATGTTAAAACACGTTCTCTTTCAAGCAGAGCTAAAGCAAAGCTGAAAGAGAAATGGGCAAGTATGCAAAAGATATATAGCTCACGTTCAAGACTGGAACGTGTGGCATGGGATATTATTCAGGATTTTGATTTGAAGCCTCGCCTAATGGACGGAAACGGAAATGCAATTCTCGTTTCAGATTCGATCTATACTGCTTGCAAGTATTACGAGATTTTTCAGCAAAGAGGTTTCAAGAAGTGTGCGATCATCTCCTCTTACACTCCGCAAGCCGGTGATTTGAGAACTGATACAGTAAGTGCCGATGATGAAACTGAAACTTTTGAAAAATACGAGATATATCTCCGTATGTTAGGACTTGATCCTGATAATCTTCCCGAAAAGCTTTCCATTCAAAAAAAGGTTGAGGATTTTGAAAAGGATATCAAAGATAAATTTATCAACCAGCCTGCAAATATGAAACTGCTCATTGTGGTTGATAAGCTCCTCACAGGATTTGATGCTCCGCCATGTACATACCTGTATATTGACAAGAGTATGCAGGATCACGGTTTGTTCCAAGCTATTTGCCGAGTTAACAGACTGGATGGTGATACAAAGGAATTTGGATATATTGTTGATTATAAGCAGCTTTTCGGAGATTTAAAGAATGCGATGGACACCTATACTTCAGGTGCATTTGAAAACTATGATCCGGAAGATGTTGATGGACTTATCAAAGATAGAAGTGCTGAAGCAATCAAGCATTTCAATGAAGTCTATGACCAGTTGGAAGAATTATGCGAAGGCGTAGAAGCTCCAAAGGGGGATTTACAGTATATGCATTATTTCTGCGGAGAATCCGGCATGAGCGAAGAAACTGATGAGATCTATTCTCGTCTCAGAGAAAGGCTGTATAAGCTTGTAAGCGGTTTAGTTCGTGCATTTGCTGAAGCCAAGCCATACATGGTTGATATTTATACTGCCAAAGAAGTATCTGCATATGATGAAAAAGTAAAATTCTATGTTGAGCTGAAACAGACAATCGGAAATAAAAGCGGAGACTTCTTGGATTTTAAGGCTTATGAGCCGGATATGCGTAAACTGATTGACAACTATATTACAGCTTCAGATAGCGTTAAAATCGGTGAGTTCGATGATCTAACACTACTTGATTTCGTTGCAGAACAGGGAGAAACCATGACCGAAGAAGATGCCCCCTCAGATAAAAAAGAAGGAGCAGCTGAAGCGATTGAAAATAATATTCGTCGTAAAATGGTAGAAAAAGTTGCGGTCAACCCTAAGTATTATGAAAAGATGTCAGCAATACTGGATGAGCTGATTCAAAAAAGAAAGCAAGGCGTTATCTCTTATAAGGAACTCCTTGAGGAACAAATAAAACTTGCTAAAAATGTTGAACATCCGGAACAAAATGAAGACTATCCTGAAAGCATAAGAAAAAGTAAGGCTTTGCAAGCTCTATACGATAATACTGACGGTAATGAAGTATTAGCAATCAAACTTCATAATGCTGTTCTTAGCAGTAAAATGAGCGGATTCCGTGGTGATCCTATAAAAGAAAATAGAATAAAGAAAGCTTTATTCATTATTCTTAATGATGATTCTGAAGTCGAAAGATTATTTAAAATCATCGAAAAACAGGAGGAATACTAATATATGACAATTGTGATTTCTGGCATACCTATTGATATCCATAAAAAGAATATCAAGAATATGCATCTTCAGGTCAAGCCTCCTGATGGACACGTCGTTATCTCTGCTCCGGCATCTATTGATGATAAGGCAATAGAAATATATGCCCGAACAAATCTTATTTGGATCAAAAAACAGATTGAAAAGTTCCAACATCAGGCAAGAAGTACTAAACGTCAATATGTAAGCGGAGAAACATTATTCATATGGGGAAAACAATATTATCTATCTTTTCAGCCTGATTCACAAAGGAACGGATTTGAAATAAAAGGAGATAAGGTAATACTCTCTATGCGAGAAGAAAGCACAGTAAAGCAAAGAGAAAACTATGTGCGAGAGCAGTATCGTATCTTACTAAAAGCGGAAATCGAAAGATTACTTCCGAAGTGGGAAAGGCTTACTGAGCTATACTGTGATTCTTGGCAAACCAAATATATGTTAACTCGCTGGGGAACTTGTAATACAGAGAAGAAAAAACTGTGGTTTAATCTACAGTTAGCGCAAAAGCCAATCGAGTGCTTGGAATATGTGATATTACATGAACTTCTCCATTTAAAGGAACGCACTCATAATTCAGTTTTTATTTCGTATATGGATTTGTACATGAAGGATTGGCGGGCTGTACGAAAAGAGCTTAATGATTTAAGACTAGATTATTATAATACGGTTGAATGATGCGATTGTTTGCCTTAGGCAGAGAAAGGAGTAAAAAATGTTAGATCAGCCCAAAGGACTAATAGAAAAGCACATAAAAACGCATACTGAAAGATCAGCAGAAGACGAAGCTGCTGTCTCTACATTAGAATTCTTTTTTCGTTCAAATGGACGGATTAACCCATTATTTGCATCTAATGATAAGTGGCCTAATACTGATGGAACGTTTGAATATGTAGCAGATCCTGATGTATCAAGGCGACCTAAGCAAAATTTCTTTGTTCAGATAAAAGGATCTCATTCATACAGCGAGGATAATGGGAAAATCAAATATTCACTGCAAAGTCTTGGTTTTCCTGCAACGATGGCTATGGATGTCACCTTAGATCCCGGAATACTCTTTGTTGTACTTAATCCTGACGAAAGAGGCTCTGAGCGTGTTTTCTGGAAATATATGTCCGTAGACTATATTAATTCGATTGATTTTTCCAAAGGTAGTACAACTGTTGCTTTTGAGGCAGAAGAGGAAATTTTTAATACCGATGAAAGTATTATTGATTTTTGTAAAAAACTTGATCGTATAATTGAACATCATTCATTTGTAAATAAGCTTAGTTCAACTCAGCTTAATCTTGATGATATCAAAAGAATTGTAATGGCTTGTGATAGGTCGATAGTCAGAAGTATTGATACAATAGAAAGCCTTGGCGCAACTAGAGATGAAGTCTCACAAGATATTCTACCGAGATTATATGATCTTTGTAGAGCGGCTCTTTTACTAAACTCTTATAATCTTGGATGCTCAAAGCCAAATCTTCAATTAGCATATGAACAAGCTCAACTCGATTTGAGGACTAAGTATCTTGCAAACTTCTTAAGAGGATTGAAGTATATTGATTTCCGTATTCCGGAAGATGGTCAATCTGAAAGATTGATGCTAAAATACTATAACTTCATGTGGCAGATTAGAGAATTTTTCAATAATATTTACAAGATTTCAATCTTGCAAAATCTTGAAAAGTTTCCACTTAATACAGATCAACTTGACAACGAGTACTATAACATAGTTGCAAAAGCTATCGAATCTACGGATTTATCACCTCATTCTGTGGAAAACACACGTTTTTATGTTCAAAAGAAAACACCATTTTATGTTGGCACCGAACGCTATTATGAAATCACCTTGCAATTAGCCAATAAATATGCTACTAAATTTAATAGAATAACTGTTTATTCAAAGCAGAATATTTCAACTGGTTATTCAATTAATATTGGCTATACCGACACACTGATTGATCTATGGGGTATTGCTTCAAATATAAAAATCATCACAAACTGGAGAGTATCCATTGCACCTACTTGTTTAAACAAACTTGGAAGGATACTAAACATTAGTTTAAAAATAAGTAAGAACTATGGTGAATATTCTGAACTGATGGATTTTTTAACGAACACAGGCATGACCTTGCTTGATCTTATCGATTTAAAAGAAATCAGCTTCAATGACGTAGTTGATAGGATTTATAAAAATGCTAAAACTTGTTATTTCAAAACGGTAATTGAAACATTAAGAATGTATTTTTCTAGCGAATGTGTCACGTTCGGAAAAAACACCATAAGATTTCTTTTGATTAATATGCGCGAAGACCGAATATCTGATGTTATACCAAATCAGTTTAATTCTCCTATGCCTAAAACGCCATTTTATTTTGCCAAAAAGTGTTTCCCATTTGAAAAGAATCCTTATCTGGCTAATTATGCAGGAAGCAAGACAAGTAATGGTAATATAGCAAAAATTTTGAGTGCAGCTGGAACAGCACAATTAAAAACGATATCGCCGTATCTGGTTTTAAAAAACAAAATCAAGAATTCTGGCGAAATATATTTTAATTCCAGCGAAATCGCATCTGATACGGATATAGCTACATATAATGAGTATTTAGATGCGTGGGAAACACGTCAAGGGTTTAATATACTGCATGAACAAGAATATGTTACAATCGCTTCATATGAAAGCACAACATTACAAATACTGCAAAAACTATTAGATCTTTCAAAAAGTGGAATTAAAGGACAAAAACAATTGAACGCCAAGTTCATCAAGGATAATAAGTCTATTCTTGATAATGTTGATGTATCCAAACAGAATGCAATAAAATATGCTTTTGTGAATTCCAAGCTACTTCTCATATATGGTGCGGCCGGAACAGGTAAAACAACTCTCATTAACTATATTTCAAGTCTTTTGCCCAAGGCTAAGAAGCTCTTTCTCACTAAAACCCATACCGCAATCCAACATCTTAAAAGGCGCATTGAGAATCCTGGTAATGGTTCTGAATTCATAAGTTTTGATAGCTTTACAAGAAAAGTTGAACTGCCGGATTATGATATTATATTTGTTGATGAGTGTAGTATAATTGATAATTTTACAATGCTCAAATTTGTGAATAAGATTAGCGAAGACTCATTAATTGTGCTAGCGGGAGATGTAAATCAAATCGAATCAATTGATTTTGGCAACTGGTTTTATTATGCTAAAGATATCATAACTACACAGGGAGCTAACGTTGAATTACTTGATACTTGGCGGACTCAGGAAGAAAACTTACTGAGCCTATGGGAAGAAGTAAGGAACAATGATGTTAGAATCACCGAAAAACTCGTCATAGACGGACCCTTTTCAAAGGAAATAGGATCAGATATTTTTACTTCTGATGTTAAAGATGAAGTTGTTTTATGCTTGAATTATGATGGAAAATTCGGGTTAAATAATATAAACAGTTATTTCCAAAATGCAAATCCAAATGGAGAAGCTATAATATGGCAAAGCTGGAGGTTTAAAAAGGGAGACAAAATCCTTTTTAATGATAACTCTCGTTTCACATACCTCTATAATAACCTTAAAGGAATTATTGTAGACATAGAAAAGGCAGACGATCAAATAGCATTTATTATTGATGTCGAAACTATAATCACTGAACAACAGTGTAAATCAGACCAGATTGAGTATATTGACACACTTGATGAAAAAACTCGGATTAAACTTATTGTATATGCTTTCGATGAAGATGAAATTGATGACGAGGAAGACGCTAAGAAGACTATTATACCTTTCCAGTTAGCATATGCCGTTTCGATTCATAAAGCACAAGGCTTAGAATATGATTCTGTAAAAGTTGTTATTCCGAGCGTTAATACCGAAAAAATAACAAAAGGTGTATTTTACACAGCGATAACACGCACAAAGAAAAAACTAACGATTTACTGGAGTTCCGAAACGATGGAAGCAATTATATCAGGATTTTCATCTGAACATAATGGTTTTAAAAGTCTGGAAATCATAAAGAATAAATTAGTTCAGACCACTAGTTCCAGTTAAATCTAATAACTGAAGTCGTTTCTTCTATGTAAAAAGACAGATACCTCTTGTGGAAGTATCTGTCTTTCGTTTTCATAGCTCGCGGTTTTGGTCTTAATATAGTAGTTTGGATTATACTGCTATATCAGCGCCGCACTTAGTGGGCGGTCTTTTTGTATATGGATCAATTCAGCATCATAAAGGGATAATTCTTTGAAAAACAGGAGAAATAAAGATGATATTAAATAATAACTATTCGTACAGACCCGATGAAGAAAGATTAAGTAGAATTGAAAAAATATGGGGTG
>OCTW011615618.1_pt1 | contig 17603 bp, 11 predicted proteins | sample 1539671 | NCBI WGS metagenome assembly OCTW01 (sample SAMN02144230, study PRJEB22623) | gut metagenome | biome: sheep rumen | host: Ovis aries | place: New Zealand
GCTCCACCTTGAGGTGCTTGCGCACCATGTTAAATCCATATTTCTTCATCTGCACTATGTCATATTGTATGGCTTCATCGCTCGGCGGGGTGAGGTTACTCTCTGGCCAGTAGCCCTGGTCCAGCGGGCCGGTTTGGAATACAAACTCATTGTTGAGCATCATGCGGTAGTAGCCGTCCTTGTCGCGTCCCAGGCTAATCTTGCGCATGCCGAAGTAGCTCTGCACCTCGTCCTTCTTGCCGTTCTTGTCCACCAGTTCCAGCTTCAGGTCGTAGAGGAACGGGTGGTCGGGGTTCCACAGGTCGGGGTTCTCTATGCTTAGCACAATGTCCTCACCAGGCTGTCCCTCGGCTTCGGCCACCTTCTGCGTGCCGTGGTAGGCGGTAGCTTTCAGATTGGCCACGTTGTCAGTGTTGCCGCCGGCAGTGGCGTTGATGGTCAGCGTCTCGGCATCAATGTCCGGCACCATGTGGAAGTCCTTAATATATGTGGGGTTCACGGCCTCCATCCACACTGTTTGCCAGATGCCTGAGCAGGCCGTGTAGAAGATGCCGCCGGGGCTGCGCACCTGCTTGCCGCGTGGCACCGACCATCGGTCGGTGGGGTCAAACACCTTGACAGCCACCACATTGTCCTGCCCTATCTTCACCTTGTCGGTGATGTCGAAGCTGAAGGGGTCATAGCCGCCGTCGTGAGTGCCTATCTGCTGCCCGTTGACATAGACGGTGCAGCGCCAGTCCACGGCCTCAAAGTTGAGCAACACCCTCTTGCCGCTCCATGCGGACGGCACAGTAAAGGTGCGGCGGTAGGCCATGCTCTCATAGTGCTGCTTGATGCCGCTCAGCGCACTCTCCACGCAGTAGGGCACCAGTATCTCTCCCAGCCCTGTGGCGGGAATATCCTCGTCATAGCTGGGCAGGTAGGTAAAGTTCCACAGACCGTTGAGGTTCTGCCAGTCGGCGCGCACCATCTGCGGGCGCGGATACTCCGGCAGCGCATTGGTAGGGCTTACCTTGGCCGCAAAGGGAGTCTGGATGCTCACCTTGGCCATCTTCCACTCGGCCCTCAGCCCGGAGGGCACCAGCAGCAGCGCAACAACCGTCGCTGCCGACAAGACATTAGTCAGTGCAGTTCTCTTCATATTTTATATATAAGGTTTTAATGATTTTTTATATATAAGGTTTTAATGATTTCTGTTCGCAGTCACCCTTTCGGCACGCTGCGAATTTACGCAAAACCTAGCGTTTTGCATATATTTCGTTACCAAAAACGCACTTTTTTTGATATTTTGCTTACTTCCTTGCTGCATAACAGAGATTTTTAGTAATTTAGCACCCAATAACCGCTAAACGTTAACCAACAACAGTGTGCTGCGCGGTTTTCCCGCGCAGGTCCACCTCAGGGTCCACCTTTCCCACTGTGCCGCGCGGTTCGGCCGCGCAGGTCCACCTCAGGGTCCACCTTTCCCACAGTGCCGCGCGGTTTTCCCGCGCAGGTCCATCTCAGGGTCCACCTTTCCCACAGTGCCGCGCGGTTCGGCCGCGTAGGTCCATCTCAGGGTCCACCTTTCCCACTGTGCCGCGCGGTTCGGCCGCGTGGGCCCACCCCCGGACTTGGCAATAAATTTCAAATTTCAAATAAAAACATTATGAGTACCAAGACAAAACGCTTTTTCCTGCCTGAAAGCGAGATACCCACACAGTGGTATAACATTCAGGCCGACATGGTCAACAAGCCCATGCCCATGCTGCACCCCGCCACCCATCAGCCCCTCAAGGCCGAGGATCTCTTCCCCATCTTCGCCGAAGAGCTCTGCCGCCAGGAGCTCAACACCATCGACCCCTGGATACACATCCCTGAGCCGGTAAGAGACAAATACAAATACTACCGTTCCACGCCGCTGGTGAGAGCCTACGGCTTGGAACAGGCTCTCGACACACCCGCCCACATCTATTTCAAGAATGAGAGCGTCAGCCCTGTGGGCTCCCACAAACTCAACTCAGCCCTTGCCCAGGCCTACTATTGCAAGGAGCAGGGCATCACCAATGTCACCACCGAGACCGGCGCCGGCCAGTGGGGCGCAGCCCTTAGCTATGCCGCCAAGGTCTTCGGCCTCGAGGCTGCCGTCTATCAGGTAAAAATCTCCTATGAGCAGAAGCCCTACCGCCGCTCCATCATGCAGGCCTACGGCGCACAGGTGACACCCTCACCCTCCATGTCCACCCGCGCCGGCAAGGACGTGCTTACCGTTGACCCCAACAACCAGGGCTCGCTGGGCACCGCCATCTCCGAGGCCATCGAGCTCGCCATGACCACCCCCAACTGCCGCTATGTCCTCGGCTCCGTGCTCAACCATGTAGCCCTCCACCAGACCGTCATCGGCCTGGAGGCCGAGAAGCAGATGGAGATGGCCGGCGAATACCCCGACATGGTTATCGCCTGTTTTGGCGGCGGCAGCAACTTCGGTGGAGTAGCCTTCCCCTTCATGCGCCATAAGATAAAGGACGGCAAGAACACCCGCTTCATAGCCGCCGAGCCCGCCAGCTGTCCCAAGCTCACCCGCGGCGTCTTCCAGTACGACTTCGGCGACCTCAGCGGCCTCACCCCCCTGCTGCCCATGTACACACTGGGCCACAACTTCATGCCCGCCAATATCCACGCCGGTGGCTTGCGCTACCATGGTGCAGGCATGATAATCTCCCAGCTCCTCAAGGACGGGCTGATGGAGGCCGTCGATATCAAGCAGAGCGAGTCCTTCAAGGCCGGTCTTCTCTTTGCCAAGAGCGAGGGCATCATTCCCGCCCCCGAGTCATGCCATGCCATTGCCGCCACCATCAATGAAGCTCTCCGCTGCAAGGAGGCAGGCGAGGAGAAGGTAATCCTCTTCAACCTCTCCGGCCACGGCCTCATCGACATGAGCGCCTACGACCAGTTCCTTGCCGGTTCACTCCAGGACTTCGAGGTCACCGATGAGGACGTGGCACGCAACATCGCCACGCTGGAAAAGATAATCTAAGATAATTTCTATACAAACACCAGCGGGGGGCGAACAATCGTTCGTTCCCCGCTTTTTCCAATAGTTTCTTGGATTTTGGGATATCAATCAACACGCCAACACATCTGCTACAGAGAAATGTTTTTCTCTCCCTCCATTTGAACTGTTTCCATTTTGTCTATACAGGAAAAGTTTAAGGTTCAACTTTGGAACGTAACACCTAAAAATGTAACGTTATTCTTAAATTTTTATCTGAGAGCCTTAAAAAAGAATTTAACTCCGTGAAAAAAAAATCTAACTCCGTGGAAAAAAAATCTAAGAGCCTCGAGCTTTCATTTTCAAGGCTCTTAGATTACGTTTCAAGGCTCTTAGTTTTCGTTTCCTTGGGATTAGATTTTAGCTATGACGGAGATAGACGGAGATAGAAGGAGATAGAGGACGATAGTCATGACTAACGGCTTAACTTCTTAACTACTTAACTTCTTAACTACTAAACCGTAAACGTTTTCGTTTACTCCTGGGGTTCTTTCTTCTCGGTGGGGATGTAGGGGAATTCGTATTCCTCGCGGTTGTTGTAGTCGATGAGGAGGTCGGTGGAGTCGGTGGGGTGGGTGTCTATCTCGGAGTTGACATGGCCGTCATAGACTTCTACCCTGACCTTGGTGAGGCCTGAGGAGATGAAGCCGAGCTTCTCGGCGGCTCCGTAGCTGAGGTCGATAATCCTGCCGCGGCTGAAGGGGCCGCGGTCGGTGACCTTGACGATGGCTATCTTGTTGTTCCTCAGGTTGGTGACCTTGAGGAGGGTGCCGAAGGGGTGCGTGCGGTGGGCGCAGATCATGCTGTCCTTGTGGTAGCGCTGGCCGTTGGCCATCTTGCTCTTGACAACTTTGGCATAGAAGGAGGCGATGCCTTCCTGGGCTGCCGGTGCCGCGGTCTGAGTGGAGGGTGCGGCAGTGGCGGTCTTGGCCTTGTCGGTGTGGCGGACGGTGGTGTGATGGGTACGCCTGTGGTGACTATGGGTGGTCTTGCGATGATGCTGCGGCATGGCGACAAGGGAGAATAGGGCCATGGCGATGGCTAGTAAGGTCTTCATAGTTGTAAAGTTCGAGTGTTGCGCAAGTGTTTTAGTTTGAGAGTGGGCTTGCGCGGCACTGTGGTTATTGGTTGGTGGTCTTGCGGAGGGCGAGGATGCTGAGGATGAGTATGGCTGCGCTGGCGCAGAGGAGGGTGATGAAGGCGGGGCCGTTGCCTACGAAGGCGGTGAGGGTCTGCTCATCGGGGTTGGGATAGGCGCGCATGAGGATGACGCTGACGGCGTTGTTGGCAACATGGCAGAGGATGCACGGCCAGAGGCTGCGGGTGGTGACGTAGAGCCAGCCGAGGTAGATGCCCAGGATGAAGGCTACGAGCATCTGGGAGGGGTTCATGTGGAGGAGGCTGAAGAGGATGGCGGAGACGACGACGGCTACCCAGACGGGGCAGCGCTTCATCTCGAGCAGGGAGCCGATGATGCCGTAGCGGCAGGCTACCTCCTCGGTGATGGGACCTATGATGGCTACGGCCCACAGGGCGAGGGGGCTGAGGCTGATGGCCATGAAGGTGTCCTCCATGAGGTCGGGGAGCTGGAGCCACTCGGCGAGGGCCTCGGTGAGGATGACGAGGGCGGCGCAGCCTACGAGGGAGAGGAGCATGGTGAACAGGCCGCGGGGCATGGGCATCTTCCAGCGGAAGGGCTCGGCCCAGCCTTTGCGGCAGATGAGGATGGTGGCGACGATGATGAGGACATCGGCTACCATGAGGGAGATGAGGAGCTCGGTGGCGGCGGGCTGAAAATTGTCGATGCCGCTCTCACCATGGGCGGCTGCCTGCATGATGACGGGGATGGCAATGATGAGACCGCCAATGACTTGAGCCAAAAGGAAGGCTCCGATGATGAGCAGGGACTTTTTCATTATAGTTGATAGTTGATAATTGATAGTTTATAATTGAGAGTTGAGGCCGGACTTTTCGGAGTATTGTCGCTTCGCTCTCACCTCCGCTTTTCGTGCTCCGCTTTGCGACAGCACTGCTTCGGTTCTCTAAGAGAACATTGCTCGAAAGAGCAATTTCTCGCGATGCCTTCGGCATTTAATTCTCAATTCTCAAATTTCCGTATGGCTTGGAGGTCGGCCTGGAGCTGGCGCTGGAGGTCGGCGGGGGTTTGGAAGTGCTGCTCATCGCGCAGGAAGGAGAGAAATTCTATGCGTATGGGCTGGCCGTAGAGGTCGCCGTGGAAGTCGAGAAGGTGGACTTCTATGCGTTGCTCGGTGAGGGAACGGAAGGTGGGACGGCTGCCTATGTAGAGCATACCGATGTGTGTGGTTCCGGCTGCGGTGGCGCGGACGACATAGGCGGCATGGCGGGGCAGGAGCTGAAGGGGCTCGCAGGGGGTGATGTTGGCCGTGGGGAACCCAAGGGTGTGTCCTATGCGCTGGCCGTGGGCGACGGTGCCGGTGAGGCTGTAGGGTCTGCCCAGCAGTTGGTTGGCCAGGGTGATATTGCCGTCGGTGAGTGCCTGGCGGATGGCGGAGGATGAGACGTGGAGACCCTGGGGTGCCGGCAGCTCGAGGGCCTGGATGACTTCTATGCCGAGCAGGGTGCCGTAGTGCTGATAGTCGGCGAAGGTCTCCCGGCTCTGGTGGCCGAAGCGGTGGTCGTAGCCCATGAGCAGGGCTGTGGCGTGGAGCTTGTCGCGCAGGATGTGGGCCATGAACTGGCGTGCGGGCATGGCGGCCATCTGGGGGGTGAAGTCGAGGACGGTGACGTAGTCGATGCCCAGCGATTGGAGCAGGGCGAGCTTGTCGTCGAGGGTGGTGAGTAGCCTGACGGGTTGCCGGGGCCTCAGTGTGGCTGATGGGTGGCGGCGGAAGGTTATGACCATGGACTTGGCCTGACGCTCGGCTGCGGCATCCTTGACCTGGCTGAGCAGGTACTGATGGCCTAAGTGGAGGCCGTCGAAGCCTCCGATGGTCTGCACGCAGGGGTGGGCTATGCGGGCTTTGTCAATGTCATGGATTACTTCCATTCTTCAGGTTTTGCTTTTTTCAATCTTACCGACCCAGTCGCCGCCTGTGGAGAGGAGGGTGTGGTAGCCTAGTCTGGCTGCGGCATCGAGGTTGGGCTGGTTGTCGTCGATAAAGAGGGTTTCCTCGGCCTTGATGGCGGCCTGATCGAGGACGGCCTGATAGATTTCGGGCTCGGGTTTCTCGAGGTGCATCTCATAGGAGAGGAAGATGTGGGTGAACCAGTGTAGTATGTTGTGGCCGCGATAGATCATGCATTCGCGGCTGAGGTACTGCCAGTGCAGGTCGTTGGCATTGCTCAGGATATAGAGGCGGTGGGTGCGGCGCAGGCGGCTGAAGGCCTGGAAACGCTCCTCGGGGATATCGCCCAGAACGCTGAGCCACGCCTGACGTATCTGCTCATTGGTGGCGGTGGGCACTTGGCCCTGCTGGCGGATGGCATCGTAGAACTGGAGGGTGGTTATCTCACCGCGGTCTATCTGTTTGAAGACGCCCTCAAACTGGGAGTACTGGGTGGGGAACATGCTGATGGTGCACCCGAGCTGACGGAAGGCGTCGAGACATCGCTGGGGGTGGAGGTCGCAGATCACACCGCCGAAGTCGAAGATGATATTTTTTATGGTGTCGAGAAGCAAGGGGAATTGATAATTGATAGTTGATAGTTGATAATTCTTATCGCGTTTCGCGCTCTGTCAAGAGTCAAGGGCCAAGAGTCAAGAGATTTTTTTCTGTCAAGAATTTGAGAATTTGTCCGCAGTCTCACTCCTCACTCCTAACCGTAAACGGTAAACTGTAAACGGTAAACCAAAATCGCTAACCGCTTCTCAGTGGTAGTCGCTGTGGTGGGAGGGGTTGACGAGCTGGCGGTATTTGTCGATGACGTGCTTGAAGTCTTCCCATACGGGTCGCTTCAGCTGGGGGTTGCGCAGCAGTGCCGAGGGATGGAAAGTGGGTATGACCAGCCTGCCTTGCCACTCAATCCACTGGCCGCGGAACTGGGTGATATGCGCCGAGGGGTTGATGAGGCCCTTGAGTGCGGTGGCACCCAGGAGCACGATGATGGCTGGGTTGACGATTTCTATCTGCTTGAGGAGCAGGGGTAGGCATGCCTGACGCTCCTCGGGCAGCGGGTCGCGGTTGGCCGGGGGTCGGCACTTGACGATGTTGGCTATGAAGACGTTAGTCTGTCGCGAGAATCCGGCGGCGGCGAGTATCTTGTCGAGCAGCTGGCCGGATGGTCCTACGAAGGGCCGGCCTAGCCGGTCCTCATGGTAGCCAGGGCCTTCGCCTATGCACATCAGCCTGGCTGTGGGACAGCCCTCGCCGGGCACGGCATGGGTGCGACCGGCGGCAAGGCCGCAGCGCTTGCAACCTGCAACGTACTGCCGGATGGTTTCAAGGGTGACCTCGGCCATAAGGAAGGTGGATGTGTATGTTGTGCTGTATTATCTGCCGGTCTTTTCCTCCACCCAGCGGCGGGCGTTGACGAAGGCTTCCACCCAGGGGGTGATGTCGTCGGCCAGGCGGTCGGCGGGATAGTAGGCGCACTGCCAGGGGAGGAAGGCTCGCTCGGGATGGGGCATCATGGCCAGATGGCGGCCGTCGGGCGAGCAGATGCCTGCCGCGCAGTAGTCGGAGCCGTTGGGGCAGGCGGGATAGCCCTCGTAGCTGTACTTGAGGACGATATTGTACTTATCCTCGGGCAGGGGCAGGTGGAAGCGTCCTTCGCCATGGGCCACCCACACGCCGAGCTTGCTGCCGCTGAGTGAGCCGAGCATGACGGAGCGGTTGGTCTGGACGGTGACACCTACGAAGTTGCTCTCAAACTTATGGCTTACATTGTGGAGCATGCGGCTGCTGCCCGGCTGCTCGGGATTGATGAGCCCGAGCTCGACCATAAGCTGGCAGCCGTTGCATACGCCGAGCGAGAGGGTGTCGGGACGGGCGTAGAAGCGGTCGAGGGCTGCCTTGGCACGGGGATTGTAGAGGAAGGCGCCTGCCCAGCCCTTGGCGGAGCCGAGGACATCGGAGTTGGAGAAGCCGCCGCAGAAGACTATCATGTTGATGTCGTCGAGGGTTTCGCGACCGCTGATGAGGTCGGTCATCATGACGTCTTTGACATCGAAGCCGGCCAGGTAAAGGACATAGGCCATCTCGCGCTCGCCGTTGGTGCCCTTCTCGCGGATGATGGCAGCACGCACGCCGCTCTTGGTGCGACGGTCGGGGCTGATGGAGAACTGGCTGAATTGTCCGGTGAAACCGGGGTTAAAGGCAAACTCGAGGGGCTGCTGCTTATAGTTGGTGTAGCGCTGGTCGGCCTGTCCGTGGAAGCTCTGGCGGGTGTCGAGGAGATAGGAGGTGTGGTACCATACATCGCGCAGATAGTCAATGGCAAACTGGTGGGTTATGCCCTGCCTGTTGACCAGGATATGGCGTTCGTCAGTGGGGTGGCCTATCTCGAGGAAGGCTACGCCCTCGTTGTCGAGGAGGTGCTTGACGGCGGCTTTATCCTTGTTGGCTATCTGGATGACTACGCCGGGATTTTCTGCGAAGAGGATGCGGACAAGGTCGTCGTCCTTGAATCCGTCAACATTGATCTCCATGCCGCCCTCCACATTGGCGAAGGTCATCTCAAGCAGGGTTGTGATGAGGCCGCCGGCAGAGATGTCGTGGCCGGCGAGGATGAGGCCCTGGCTGACGAGCTGCTGTACGGCATTGAAGGCTGAGCGGAAGTATTCGGGATTCTTGCAGGTGGGCACATCGCTGCCTACGAAGCCGAGACTCTGGGCGAAAGCTGAGCCGCCGAGGTGGAGGCTGTCGAAGCTGAAGTCGATGTGGAGGAGGGTGGTCTTGGGGTCATTCTTGATGACGGGGGAGACAACCTTGCGCACATCGCTGACCTGGCCGCCGGCGCTGACTATGACGGTGCCCGGGGAGATGATTTTCTCGCCGTTGGGGTATTGCTGGCTGAGTGAGAGTGAGTCCTTGCCGGTGGGTACATTGATTTGGAGGGCGCAGCAGAAGTTGCTGAGAGCCTCAACGGCTTTGTAGAGGCGTGCGTCCTCGCCCTTCTGGGAGCGGCAGGGCCACATCCAGTTGGCGGAGAGGGAGATGCTGTCGAGACCTTGCTCAAGCGGTGCCCAGACAATGTTGGTGAGGGCCTCGCTGACGGATAGCACAGAGCCTGCCTCGGGGCTGGCCAGTCCGGCCTGAGGGGCATGACCGAGGGCGGTGGCGATGCCCTGGCGGCCGCGATAGTCGAGAGCTACGACGCCGCAGTCGCTGAGGGGCAACTGTAGTTCGCCCTGACACTGCTGGCGGGCTATCTTGCCAGTGACGGAGCGGTCAACCTTGTTGGTGAGCCAGTCCTTGCAGGCTACGCTCTCAAGCTGAAGCATCTGCTCCAGGTATTGGGCTATCTTGCCTTGCTCGTACTGGGGGTTCTGATACTTGCGCTCTACGGTCTGGTCAACCATGACGGTCTTGGGTGAGTGGCCAAACATCTGGGCTACGTCGAGGTCAAAGGGCCTGACGCCGTCACCCTGAACAAAGGAGAAGTGGGCGTCGCCGGTGGTCTGGCCGACAACGTACATGGGTGCTCTCTCCCGCTCGGCTATCTGGCGCACATGGTCAAGGTGCTTCTCGTCAATGAGCAATCCCATGCGCTCCTGACTCTCATTGGCTATTATCTCCTTGGCAGAGAGGGTCTTGTCGCCGATGGGCAGCTTGGTCATGTCGATTTGGCCGCCGCATTCCTCAACGAGCTCCGAGAGGCAGTTGACATGGCCTGCCGAGCCGTGGTCATGGATGGAGACGACGGGGTTGACATCCTCCTCGCACAGGGCACGCACCAGGTTGTAGGCACGCTTCTGCATCTCGGGGTTGGCGCGCTGGACGGCGTTGAGCTCTATGCCGTTAGAGTAGCGGCCGGTATCGACGGAGCTGACGGAGCCGCCGCCGAGACCGATACGGTAGTTGTCGCCGCCGACTACAACGATTTTGTTGCCCTTGCGAGGTTTCTTTTTGAGGCAGTCGCGCTTGGTGCCGTAGCCTACGCCGCCAGCGAGCATAACGACTTTGTCATAGCCGTATTTCTCGCCGTTTTCCTGGTGCTCAAAGGTGAGCACGGAGCCGGTGATGAGGGGCTGCCCGAACTTGTTGCCGAAGTCGCTGGCACCGTTGGAAGCCTTGATGAGTATCTGCTCAGGGCTTTGGTAGAGCCACTTCCTGACGGGGAGGATGGTCTCCCAGGGCTGGAGGTCGCCGTGGGGGCTAATGCGGCTATAGGATGTCATATAGACTGCTGTGCCTGCTATGGGCCACGAGCCGGTGCCGCCGCCCATGCGGTCGCGGATTTCTCCGCCGGTGCCGGTGGAGGCTCCATTGAAGGGCTCTACGGTTGTGGGGAAGTTGTGGGTCTCGGCCTTGAGGGAGATGACGCTCTCGATGTCCTTGATGACAAAGTAGTCGCTGGTGCTCTGGTCCTGGGGGGCAAACTGCTCAACCACGGGGCCCTGGGCAAAGGCTACATTGTCCTTATAGGCGGAGAGTATCTTGTGGGGATTCTCCTTAGTGGTCTTCTTAATCATGGCGAAGAGGGAGGAGGGCATCTCCTTGCCGTCGATGATGAAGGTGCCGCCGAAAATCTTATGACGGCAGTGTTCGGAGTTAATCTGCGCGAAGCCGAAGACTTCGGAGTCGGTGAGCTTGCGGCCCAGCTGGCCCTCGACTTTGTGGAGATACTCTATCTCCTCGGGTGAGAGGGCGAGGCCTTCCTCCTCGTTATATTGCTCGATGTCTTCGATGATTTTTATCGGCGCAGGCTTAATATCAACGTCAAAAATATTGCCGTTGAGGCCGCGATACATTCGCTGCAGCATGGGGTCGTAGTCGGAGTCTTCGCCCTCAACCTGGAAATACTCCTCAATGCGGAGTATGCCCTTGAGGCCCATGTTCTGGGTTATCTCCACGGCATTGGTGCTCCAAGGGGTAACCATCTCGCGGCGCGGACCCACGAAGAAGCCTTCTACCTTGTCCTGATTAATGGCTTCGGCCTCGCCAAAAAGCCAGCAGAGGGCCTTAACATCATCCTTGCTGAGCGCGGTCTGCTCTGTCTGTACGGCTATCACGCTGCCCGTTGTAGTCTTGAAAAAGGAAATCATTATTATATGTTTATTAGTTTTGCTAATGGTTAGTGCCGCGAAATTACAAAAAACAACTGACATTTACAAACAATCAGCGGCGAATATCGACATAGAGAAAAGGAGCACGCCGACTCATTGCTGCTGAAACAGATGGGTCGGCGTGTAACAATGGTCGCCAGGTGGCGGCTGTGTGGAGGGGCTATTTCTTAAGCTTCTTGCCTTGGGCGGTGAGCAGGATGCCTGTGGAGTCGGGCCTGGCCTTGGTGCCGTTGAGGTGATAGTAGGTGGTGGTGGCTGTGGCGTCTGCTGCCTGGGCCTGCACGGCGGTCTCTGACTCTATCTCAAACTGTCCTTTGGCAAAGGGGGAGCCTTGATAGGCTGTGCTGACGGTCTGTACGGCATAGGTATAGAGGCCCTTGGGCAGGATGAGGCTGACGGCCTTGGCCTGGCAGGCATTGCCGGCAGTAACGGCCTTGCGTTTGCCGGTGGTGTAGTCGGCCATATTGGTGCCGGCCACCATGGTGCCGGCTTCGTTGAAGACGGCATACTCAAAGGTTTCGCAGCCCCTGGCTCCCTCGGGTAGCTGCCAGGAGAGGGTGACCACGGCGTCTTCTACCACGGGGTCATTGAGGATGGGAGCGCTGACGGTGTAGGTGGGCTTGGAGGGATTGACGGTAAGGGTCATTATGTTGCCTGTGCCGTATTGCAGCCCCTCAATGTTAACGGCAAGGTCGTTGGCGCCGTTGCGGATATAGTCGATGGTGCCGTTGTTGTCAACATCGGTAAGGATGACGGCGTTGTTGTTGGAGCCGGCGGTAAGGATGGGTTCTGACCAGCCTGTGCCGTCCTCAAAGTTGAGGCGTATCTTGGTGGCACGTGAGTCGAGGTTGGCGCCGCTGTCAAGCTCGGTGTCGGAGCGGCCGGTCTCGATGACATCGGTAAAGCCGTCGCCGTTCCAGTCAACAAGGGCGGTGCTGCGGTAGCCCATGCAGATGTCGTTGTTCTGCCAGGGCAGGGTGCAGATAAGCCTGAAGGAGAAGGAGCCGTCGGCACCGATGACGGGCGAGAAGAGGCGGTTGACCCATCCCTCGCGTGCGCTGTATTCGCCGGACAGGTAGAGGTCGGGCAGGCCGTCATTGTTGACGTCGGCAATGTCAAAGGATGGACGCTCGCGGTACATGGGGAGGTCAACGGCGGTGAACTCCTCGCCGGGCTTGGCGGGATTGCTGATATATGCGCAGGCCTTACCCTCCATGATGCTGCCCAGAAGGATGAAATCCATGTAGCCGTCGCTATTGAGGTCGTAAGCCTTGACATAGCCGGTGCATGCATACCGGTTGGCATTCTTCACTCGCATGTTGAAGGTGTCGTCGTAGCTTACCTTGCGAAAGGACATCTTGCCCTGGGCATCGGTGCCCATGCCGATGAGGAGCAGGCCGTAGCCTATGCGGTCGGAGGTGATGACGAGGTCCATCTCTCCATCATTATTAAAGTCTGCCACATCGGCAGACTTTATGCGTTTCCAGTCAAAGGAGGTGTCTGGCGTTATGCCGTCTGTTTGATAGACGGCGATGGGTGCTATGGTAAACTTGCCGGCACCGTCGCCCAGAAAGAATCCCTCCTCGCTGCGGTCGTTGGCGCTGAAGTTGACAGGGTCGGCATCGAAGGCCAGCACATCGACATTGCCATCGCGATTGATATCGCAGGGCACTGCCCAGGCATAGTTGTTGACGTATCTCATGGCAATGATGCCATTCTGCTCGGTGTAGCCCGTGGTGCCCTCGGCCACCACGCCGTTGCCCTTGAGCAGGCGGCCCCTGATAGAGCCTCCAGTGATGAAGAGGTCGAGCACTCCGTCATTGTCGAAGTCTGCGGCTGTGCCGGCAAAATTGCTCTCGCCAAGGTTCTTGAACTCTATAGACTGTAAGACCTGCAGCTTGTCGCTGTTCTCGGAGGTGTAGTAGAAGACGCGGTTGGCGTTGATGTTGACACCGTCGCGGGGGTTGAGGAGCTTGAAGCTGATGGTGTGGGGGCCTTCGGTCAGTTCGTAGTTCCAGTAGAGGGCGTCGGTACGCTTGCGATAGTCGGAACAGAGCACCATTACCTTGTCAACCACTCCGTCAACGGTAACCTCAAGCTGGGCCTCATACTGAGTGTCGCTGCAGGTGATGCCGCCATGTACGACGAAGCCCTTGCCGTTAAACTTGAATACATTCTGGGCAGCCTGGTCGGTGCCGAGATAGTCAATCTTGGATGCCATCTCGTGGGGAATCATGTCAGGGAAGGATTGCTCAAACTTTACCTTCTGGGGCTCCTGCACCTGGATGGTGACGGTGCTGTCGGTCTCGGAGCCGCTGTTGCGCAGTGCTTCCTGGATGGCAAGGTCGGTCACTACGTCGTAGGTCTTGCTCAGCGACAGGCTAACATAGGGGAAGGTGATGTCTTCCACCTCGCGCAGGTTGGGCATCCATTTCTCAGGAATGTTGCTGTAGCCTATCATGGTGGCCAGTACGCCGCAGGCGGTGGAGGGGTTGCAGTCCGAGTCTTGGCCGCAGCGGGTGGAGATGTCCATGGTCTTGCCGAAATCTTCCTCGCCGTAGAGCAGGCCGATGACTACGTAGGCGCTGTTCATGGTGGCGTCAATATTGCCGGGAGCCAGGATCAGCTCGGGGCAGCCTACGTCCTTGCTGTACTTGTCGTTATAGAGTTGCCAGCACTTCTTCCAGTCTTCAGGATACTGCTCGTGCCAGGCAATGACGTCGCTTATACATTTATAGAACTTGCTCTCCTCTGGTATTACCTCGAGGGCTTTCTTAACAACGTCTTCAATCTTGGTCTCAATGAAGGCCTGGGTGTACATGGCGCCAACGAAGACACCGCCATACCATCCGTCGCCATAGTTGAGCATGTGGCCAATCTTGTCGCAGATGCTGGAGCAGGTGTTCACCATGCCCGGACACATAAGACCGGCAAAGTCGGCCTCTATCTGGAAGTCGATGCAGTCAGCATGAGGATTGTTCTTCCAATGGCCCGACATGGGTGGCATGATGCCTCGGCGGATGTTATAGCGTGCCAGCTGGTTGGCGTGCCACAGGGGGTAGCTGGCATAGGCAAAGTCGTTGGCAAACGAGGAGATGGGGGCGTCCAGTCCCTCGCGCTGGAACACCTCCACAAAGGTGAGGTCCATATAGATATCGTCGTAGAGCGAGGCTACGTGGTCGAAGAAATACTTGAGGTGACCGTCGGGGTATTCAATGACGCGACTGTCGGGAATCATGACACCGCGATACTGGAACTCGGTGGGACCGCCATAGGCGCAACCGATGGTTTGGCCTGCCCATCCGCCGGCAATCTTGTCCTTCAGCACCGACTTCTTCATAGTGATAGTCTTGGCCACACCGGCGTTGACACTGATGCTTACGGCGAGCATCAGGGCTGCCGTCATCAAAAGTTTGCAAATGTTCTTCATCTTCTGTATTTTTTATGATAATTATCGACTTTGGCGCAAAATTATTTCAAAAAAGCAAACAAATAGTAATAAAAAAGGTGGAAAAGAAACTGTTTGTTGGAAAATAGCCCTAATTTTGGCACAACATTGACCATAGAAGACCGCTATGAAAAAGACAACGCTTAACGAAGTGTCGGCGCATACCCAATTGTCGAAAACCACCATCTCGCGAGTGCTGAACGGCAAGAGCAGGGAGTTTCGCATCAATCGGCACACACAGGAGAGGGTGATAGCCGCTGCGCAGGAGTTGAACTACAAGCCCCAATTGGTAGCGCAACTTTTGCACAAAAAGCCAATGAGCACCATAGGTATCGTAATGCCTAACCTCAGCAATCCGTTTTTTGCCAGCCTGGCCAGCGCCATCAGTGTGGAGGCGAAGAAGCACGACCTCTTTGTTATGCTTTTTGACACTCAGGAGGACCCCGTGCAGGAAGACAGCGCCCTAAGCAAGATGCAGGAGTTCAGGGTTGACGGCATCATTATAGCGCCGTGTGGACGTGACAGCCGAAAGCTGGAGAAGATAAACCGAACCATCCCCGTAGTGCAGGTGGATCGCTACTTTGAGAACTCAGAGCTCAGCTATGTCTCCACCAATAACTATCGCGGGGCATACGAGGCGATGCGCCTACTGCTAACCTCCGGTCATCGCAATGTGGTATGCATACAGGGGCCTACATTTTCTGTTACTAATCGTGAGCGTATTCGCGGTTGCCGGCAGGCTATCGAGGAGTTTGGGCAGGAGTGCTCGCTGCAGGTGCTGGGCAATGATTTCACCATACAGAATGGCTATATAGAGGGCCAGATGGCGCTGAGCAGAAAGCCGAGGCCCACTGCCATCTTTGCCATGAGCAACACAATAATGCTGGGTACTTTGCGAGCAATCAAGGAGCATCACCTGGCCATTCCCGACGATATTTCGCTGCTCTCCTTTGATGACAATATTTTCATTGACTACCTTAACCCCCCGATAACGCGTGTGGCTCAGCCCGTAAGCAGCATGGGCATAGCAGCAATAAAGATGGTGGTTAACAGTATTCAGAACAGCGGCGAACTGCATTCAAACATGCTCCTCACCCCCACCATTATCAATCGCGATTCAATAAGGATAATAGGTTAGCCGTCAATGTGTTAACCAATAAGAAGTGTGCCCGCGCAGTTCGGCTGCGCGGGCACACTGTCTGCCTTTCAATGTCCTGGAGCGGACTCCCTATTCCTGGTCGGCACGTGGATGGGCCTGCCGGTATGCTTTTTTCAGTTCCTCAAAAGTAGTGTGAGTGTAAATCTCCGTGGTGGCAATGCTTTCATGACCCAGCAGCTGCTTGACCACCTCAATCTCAGCCCCGTTGTTAAGCATGGCTGTGGCAAAGCTATGTCGCAGCACGTGGGGCGAACGCTTCTTTAGTGTGGTAACCTGTGACAGACAGCGCCTGACAATATGGTTGACAGTCTCCTTGGGAATGCGCGGTACCCTGATACCAAAGAACAGGGCGTCATTTCCTTTGGCCATGGGCTGATTGGCGCGCAGCGAGAGGTATTGCTCAAGGGCCTCCCTCAGCTCTGCGCCAAAGGGCACTATGCGCTCTTTGTTGCGCTTGCCCAGCACCTTGACAGTGGAGGTGTGGAAGTCAACAGAGCCTACATTGAGACCCACCAGTTCCGACAGGCGGATTCCCGTGGAGTAGAAAAGCAGCATAACAAGCCTGTCGCGTATTCCCTCAAAATTGTCAGCAAAGGCAATGCCGTCAAGCAGACGGTCCATGTCCTTCTCCCTTACGAAGGAGGGTAGCTTCTTTTCCTTCTTTGGCCCTTTCAGTGTACGGGTGGGGTCGGCATTCACGGCTTGCTGTATCATCAGAAACTTGTAGAAGGAGCGCAGCGCGCTCAGCCTCTTGTTTACCGTGGCAGGAGCCAGGTGAGCATCCATCTGCGTGGCTATCCATTCGCGCACATCCTCCTTGTCCACCAAGGCCCAGTCGATACGCTGGTTGCCGCGCCCGATGAATGCGGCAAACTCCTCCAGCGCAGGCACATAGACACTCAGAGTCTGCTCTGAGTAGTGACGCTCAGCCCGAAGGTATGTTTCAAACTGCTCAATCCAGGTGTCCATGAGGCAAGGTTAAAGAATAGGGAATGGAAAAACGAGAAAACAAAAAAAGGAAGGCTAATGCCGACCTTATTATACGGAAAATCTGTAAGCACTGTTCTTACAACCCACCTCAGGCAATGTTTCAAATAAGCCATAGACAGAAAGCTTGCTTTATGTTATGGCGGAGAAACGTGGTTGTAAAGAAACCAACCTAAGCGGCTGTACTGTATGTACGCTTGTTGTGTGGTGCTTACAAAATTAATCCCCTCGAAGCAAACACTGCCTTTGCTTACTCCTCGTTGCGACGCAGAGCTGTAACGTAAATAGCGTGCTCCTTGGCAAGACGCTTCTTTACAGAAGGCTTGTCAAACTGCTGGCGGCGGCGAAGCTCCTTGTTGATACCAGTTTTCTCAAACTTTCTCTTAAACTGCTTCAGAGCTCTCTCAATGCTGTTACTGTCTTTTACCGGAACAATAATCATACGATTTTTCTTTGGTTTTTAGTCTTATTATTAGTTGTATATTTGTTTCGCACTATTATTTGCGGGGTGCAAAATTACGTAATCTTTTTTTCCGAGCCAAAACTTTTGGCAGAAAATTATCACTATAAGCCCAAAAATTGATAGCAAAGGGCAACACGGAGACCTGAATGGCCGTTTCTCAGAGCAGAGCCGAAACCACATCGCGTACTACTCAAACTTAATTGCGAGGAAATGGATTTTAATAGCGTGAAGCCGGGATTTTTTCACGTCAAGACAAAATCTAAACGCGAGCTCCCAAAATAATTTAAGTTGATTTTTTAATAACTT
>OCTW011593970.1_pt1 | contig 17602 bp, 31 predicted proteins | sample 1539671 | NCBI WGS metagenome assembly OCTW01 (sample SAMN02144230, study PRJEB22623) | gut metagenome | biome: sheep rumen | host: Ovis aries | place: New Zealand
AATAGGAGTCGCGGCCTCGTGGAGAGATTATATCTTTTCACTCTCTATGCGTTGCCCCTGACTACGGTTCCCGCAGCCTTCGGTTCGGATTAGCGTTTCAGCTTTCCCGCTTAATTCCGCGATTTTATTTATAAAATTACTTTTATAAAGCGGCAATATAATTAAGATATTTATGATATTTTCTATCTAAATATATATTTGCATTAGAATATATATCATTTAAGAATTGATTAATAAGTTGCTTATTTCCTGTTTGAATTCTTTGACCTTTATCAGGACGATCATAATGAATAGGATAAATATTTAATCCTGAAAAAGGAATATATCTTTGTTTTAATCCATTTAAAAAATCTTTACTACTTAAAATATTTAATCCAAATTTATTTTCATATCAAAAAGAACCATCACCATCAAAATAACCTCTTAAAAATGGTAATAGCAACTTATCTGATACTTGCTGATTCGTTGGAAATTGTAAAGTTAAACTTTTTTGAGGAGTACATCCAAGTTTAATTAAATCTGTATGTACTTTTTTATCTCTAAAATTAAAACGATAAGAATTAGTACCATCTCTGTGAGAAATTTTATTATTTTTACCAATAAAATCTCTATATTTTTCTAAATGATGATAATCTTCCTCTTTTAATCCTAATTCAATTCTATAATCTCCTTCTCCACTATGTAAACATCCATCAGCTTCAAGGAAACCTAATCAATAAGCTTTTTCTTCTGAATCAATTTTTTCAAATATAGTATTATCAAACATAGGCGGATACCACCTTTCTTTTTCTTAATTATTAATTTTTACCGCCCGCAACAGTGAATACTTTAGCTCCTGGATAAAGAATACATTTAAGCATTAATCCCATAACAGACATAAAAGATTTAGACCAAGCACGAACGAATGTTGCATAAACTATCTTGTGCCGCATAAGACAACGAAGAAATAATCTTTGATAAAAGAATAAATGGAATCTATTGTCTGAATTTAAACTACAATAATAATCAATCAATCTATCTGGATACATTCTTCAATATGCGATAAGCTCACGATATTTGTCGAGGTCTCGCCGCAACAATTCTTCAGATATTTCAATATCTTTTATTTGGTTATTAGATACTGACAATAAATCCTTTAATGCCATTACGCATCACCACCAAGCATTTCCAAGAGACGAGCAGCTTCTTCTTCTACTTCATTATCTAGGTATTCTTGGAATTCTATTTCTTCTTGCGGCGTTACTTGATCCGCAAGTTCTTCTTCGATAGATGTGTATAGTCCCGCATCAAGAGATTTTTCTTTTTCTCTCTCCGCATCTTCAAGTTTCTTAACATATGATTCAATCAAATCACCAAGACCAAGTTCATTGGTTACAAGATTACGGATATATGCTTTCATATCTTTAATTGTAAAATCTATTTTATCTTCGGGATACTCGTCTGGGTCTGGTAATTGATTAATTAACCCACCTTCACGTTCGCAGAATTGTACCAATTCTCCGATAGAATCAAGATAACGTGTTTGACCTTCTTTATTTTGAACCTCTGTAAATTTAGATGATTTGCGAAGAGCATCATATGATTGCTGCAATGATTTATATGCCCCTGTATCACCAACATCTAAAGCTTGATCCATCTTTAATTCAAGTTTACAGATTTGTTTAAGAGTAAGTTCACGGTCTACATTAAGCTCATATTCATTGGCATACTTTGTATATGTTTCTTCCATATGAACTCATTCAGAAGGTTTATACACTATACCTCATTTAGTAGCAAGCATCTTTTTATCTTCTTCAGTTAATTCCGCTAAAATATCATCTTCATTTATACCTATCTGCTCTTGGTCAAAAGTATATTTGCGGCTTTGCTGTCTTTCTACTCCCCGCATAAGAGGATTAAGGGTATCAAATTCAGCTTGAGAAATCTCTCCCGCATCAAGTTTAGCTTGAAGATTCATAAATTCTTCTTGCTCATCTTCAGATGCTAAACTTACTCGTGCGGCTGCTTCTTGTTGACGTTTTTCTTCTTCTGCGGCTAGACGTGCTGTATCTGCATAGGTGAGATTGCGATATTGCGTCATATTCATACGCCGCAAATAGCGACCAATAACTGAAGCTCCTGAAAAGTTTGCGGGATTCTTATCATAGGCATTCTGAGCTTCTTCTTTTCAATCTCGCTCAATATAAGGTACATCAAATTTTTCAAGAATTCATTTAAAAGTTGATGGATCTGTATTATCTATATACATAGTAAGACAGGTTTTACAAACAGGATAACGTTCATGAGTTTTCATCATGAAGAATTCTTTTTCTGCTTTTTCTCTGCCGCACTGTGTACAAATAATTTTTTCTGGCATATATCCTTCCTCCTTTACTTTTTATTTTTTTTACGAGTAGAACGACACTCCTTACATTGAGGATAATAGCCATCTTTAGAAATTGGAGAATGATCATAGAAATAAGGACTTGCGATTTTCCATTCGCCGCACTTTGTACATTTTTTCCAATCCCCATATTCTTCTTGAGAAAAATGTCAAATAAGTCATTCTTTTTGAGCTTGTCTTGCTAAAAGATTGGGAATATTTTTGCGTCAAAGTGTAGAATAATATTGTTCTGAATGAACCACTCCATATCTTTGCCGCATAAGTTCAACTATTTCTTTATTTTTTAATCCATCTATTTTTCAAATAATTAAGTCATAAAGAATTTCATTGTTTACAGCTGTTTGATCTGGTCCAGACAAAGTCCTATGAACTAAATCTTCTAAATCAACTAATAATCACCGCAAATCACTATTAAGATCTTCATTTACTTCTTCTTTTAGTTGAGCATAATAATTTAATAAAAAAGATATATGTTCTGGTTTTAAAAGAGTTAATGTTGATTTAATATCTAGCTTACCATCTGGGAGTACCTCAACTTTTTCTTCTAAATCTATATATCCCATTTGCCGCATTTGCGGAGAAAGTCGTCCTGTTGTTGTTTGTTTGTATGATGCTTTAATAATATAAATTTCTTGTCATGTTTCAATAATTTGCTGTTTTAATTTAAAACGTTTAGAACTATCAGTTGCCGCATCAAAAGCTTTTTTAAGAGATTGTATAGTCCGCATTTTTTCTTGAAATCTCGGATCAGCTAAAGCTTCTTCTTCTGATATTTTTTCTTTATAATCTAACAATTGATTTTTATCATTGTTTATAAGGTTATGGAGAGCATCTTCACCACCTTCTAGACTATTAACAATATCTTCATATGATTTTTCTCTTCTTTTAATTATAGTTTCTCTATTTTTAGTAAGAAGGTTATGTCCTTTTGTTTGCCCCTTTTCTCTAATAAATAATATGTAATCGCCTAAATAATTAAGATATGTTTGTGTTAATTGTTCTTTAGGAGTGGATGCTATGACTTCTTCAACACATTTAGCTCTCTCTTTTGGTGTCTTAAGTGAATAATCTAATTTTTTTGTCATCTGCTTCCTTTCCGATTTAAGCTAAGCTTAAATCTTTTATTTCTATTCTTATTATATCACTGACAAAGCAACACTGTCTATGACTTTTTTGGATAGAAACATAAAATTTTAAGCTATATAATATAATTTTTAAAGGGGTAAGTTTTCCGAAATTTGATATATTGGGAAATTTTAATATAGGAAATTTTGATTTGGATTCTTAAGTACGTTCTTGAAATTTAAAATTTAAAGTACGTTCTTTGGATTGCGAGGCAAAAGACATTTCACAAGTCAATATTAAAAAATCCCATAATCACCCCCCCTACTAGGAAGTTTATTTATCATCATAATGATGTAACAGTCTTCTATACTCGACCGATAAAATAATAGCAACAATGTCTACACCCTCCCATCACCCCAAGAGAGGACAGTTCGTGCGGCTCGGCTGTCTCGCTCGCTGGCACGTCTTTGCAGGCTTTGTGCGGTCTTGCGCGCACGCTCTCTCGTGCACACTCTCACGATGCTCGCTCGCTCGCGTTGGGCCAACGCGAGCGAATTGTCACTTACGCATACTAGAAATAAAAATAGTTTCCAAATACATATTCAAATATGATCTCTCATATCCTGAAACTTATGTAGAGATTGTGAAGAGACTGTACACAGACACGATCAAGGTGTATTATGTACTTGTCAGAGAGAAAGGATACAACATGTTCGCAGTCATCGCCACCTTCACCAACTCCACTGAGACCTGCCTGCACTGGTGGGGTTCTCTCTCCACCTGCGAGAGCAATGCGGCAGAAGCTCGTACGTATCCGTGCTACAAGCAGGGGAGCGTACGGGTAGTGGAGATTGCAGACTTCACTCCTACGGGAACCACCGCAGATGACCGCAAGGTCTGGGACATGCTGGATGCCATGGGGCTGGGCAACTAGCCTACTCCATCTCCTTGGCGAGCGCCTGCCGCTCGCCTTGGGCCAAGGCGAGCGAAATGTCGCTTATGTGCACCATAGAAAGAATGATCCAAGAGAAAGAATTATGTAGATAATATGAAGCATCCTGAATCTCTCTAGTGTGCGGCACATAGCTATGGTACAATGACTATGTCAGAAAGAGAGAGAGGAAAGAACATGTGGACAGTATTTAGCAAGGTCACTGGCAAGGTCGTTAAGGAAGGTCTGGCTTGTGAGGTTGACTGCGAGATGTGGATTGCGGCACAGCCCAACGCCGAGGAACTGGCTTACGCACCGTTCTAATAACTGGCTCTAAGATTCGCAGGACAGTTGAGAGGATGGCTCAAAGCCTGCACTTCTTCGGTAGCGCTGCGGGTCTTGCTTGCGCTCGTGCACGGCCCGCACGAGCGAATTTTGCATTGCCGGCACGGCGTAAAGAAAAAGATCGGCTGTGTAGAACTTGTGGAGTTATGTGTTATCCTATAATTATTAGTTGACAAAGGCAATATCTCATGATATTATGTATCTGTAAGGTTAAGAGAGAAGAGAGAGGGGCTAACATGGCCACCGTTGAGAGTATCTTTCACGTAGACGGACACACTCGCGCAGGCGGGTTCCTGTACGCATGGTTTAACACGGAGGCTGAGGCTCTGGAGTTCTGGGGCTCTGACTCTGACTGGCAAGATGGCGACGTAGTAGAAGAAATTTTCGAGCCTACCAAACGCAGTTACCGCGTAATTAGGCGGGTCGGCTTCTAAGGAAGGTCGTGCGTTCGCGCACGGTCCTGCGCGAACGATTTTGCCTTTTATGCGCCTTGGAGAAAAATAATTGTACATTGCCGGCACAGGTTTATGATCGATCGATCCTGAAATGTGTAGATTGTGTGAAGGGGTTGACAAAAAGATGGATTATGGTATTATGTAACCAGGATGAGAGTTCGGAAGTCGATGAAACAAGCGATGGGCCGCTCAACCACACAGGAGCAAGGCTTAACCGCAGCTCCTTTTTTTTGCTTTGAAGAATGTGTAGATTGTGTGAAGGGGTTGACAACATAGCCGCGTTGGTGTAATATGTATCTTGTCAGAGAGAGAGAAAGGAAATCTGAAATGACTAAGAAGTATTACATGGTTCTTGACACTGAGACTGTTGCCGATGCGCGTGTGCCTTATGATGTGGCATGGATTGTCGTTGACCGCAATGGTTATATTATGGACAAGTTCAACAGTTTGACCGCTGAGATTATGCAAAATGAAACGCTGCGCTATCTGGTCAAGAAAGATTCATTCTCTAAGAAGAAGGCTAGTTTCTATCTTAACAACGAACCCGCACCCATTATGCCATTTGATGCTATTATGAACGCTACTCGTTCTGCTATTGCATATTGGCATGACGCTATCGTGGTTGCTTACAACGCCGCATTTGATGTAAAAGTGCTCAACGATTATGCGAATGTTCTCACTGATGAACAATTCTTTGAAGAGAACACTGAGGTTTGGGACTTGTGGAACATGGCACTAAACACTATTTGCGATTCTTCAAATTTTGTGCGGTGGTGTATCGACAACGGATTTATTACTGAAAAGGGCAACATTTCATGTTCTGCTGAAGCTGTTTACTCTTACCTGTCCCACAATGGAGACTTTGAGGAAGACCACACCGCATTATCTGATTGTGAGATAGAAGCAAAGATTCTGCAAGCTGTGTTTGACCGCAAACAAAAACTTGAAACTTCCATGTGCTCGCCTGTTTTCCGCCAACGCGTTTGGAAAGAACGTCTCAAGTGTAAGAAATAGTTTTGTGGAGATCTTATGAAGGGGTTGACAAAGTCAGCCCCTCATGGTATACTTACCTTGTAAGAAAGAAAGAGAAAGGTAAGAAGATGAAACGCTACGAAACAAAAAAAGATAATCGGGACTTCGGTCACAAATGCAACTGGTACAACAAAGAAAACATGAAAGCTGTTGAAGCAGCAAATCCGACAAAGGTAGTCGGCGGCAAGGTTTGGCCTGCGGCTTACTTCGTAGAAGAAGTCAAGAGGGTACACGATGAGATGTTCGGTTGGGAAACCTACCGCACCGTAGTAGCTGGCCCGTTCGCCACTGAAACGGCTGCTCATGAATGGGCAGACATGCACTAAACAAAATTGACCTTTCTCTCTAAAACGCCCTTCGGGGCGTTTCTTGTTTACGTTCGCGCACGGTCATGCGCGAACGAAATTAGCACCTTACGCACTAGGGTAAAAAGATCACCGGACTTGTGGAGATTGTGTGGAATAAGACAATCCCGCAACTACTAACAGTACACTATGCTATTATGTAATCAGCCAAGAGAGAGGAAGAAACATGCGGGCTATCTATTTTGATATGGACGGCACAATCTATGACCTGTATTCTGTGACCGATTGGGAGTCTCGCCTTAATTCTGAGGACGTAACTGCTTATTCGTGCGGCGAAGCGATGTATGATATGGGTAACTTGAATGCTCTGCTTGAAGAGTTTGTAGCCCTTGGATTTGTCATTGGTGTGGTTACATGGTCTGCTATGCATGGTAGCAAAGAATTTAACAAAGCTACTCGCAAAGTCAAAAAAGATTGGATTGCTAAAAATCTTCCTTGTGTAACCGAGTTCCACTGTGTCAAGTATGGTACACCTAAGCATCAGACAGCAAAGATTAAAGATTCTATTCTCGTAGATGATAATGCGCAAGTACGTGCCGCATGGCGTGGCGAAACCATTAATGCTTGTGAAGATATTATGGAGCAACTTCAAAATCTGCTTGACCGTGTTGCCTAGCTGTGGTACAATGACATCGTCAGGTAGAAGAGAAAGGAAAAATCATGGAGTTCATGTTGGTTTGGGAATGGATAGATGAGGACACTTTTGAGCTGTATGAGCAGCGAGTAGACTTCTTCGCAACCAAGGAAGATTTGCTTGAAGCTAAAAAGAAGGCAGAGGAACAATTCAAATGGCAGATTGGTATTGGCCGCTTGATTCTCTCTCCCGCGATTGGCTACAGCTGGGCAGACCTCGAAAGACTTTTCTAGTTCTTCTCTCTCTTGGGCGCGGAGTCAAAAAGGCTCCGCGTCCGCTGTCGGCCACAGCGGACGATTTTACGTTTAATCGCACGAGAGAAAAAGATCTCCCGCACTTGTGAAATAATTATGAAGAAAAGTAATCCTGAAACTTTTCTTGACGGTTAAAATTATTTATGATACAATTTATTTGTCAGAAAGAGAGAAAGGAACTCAAATGGCAAAGCGTGAGTGGATTGGCGAGTACTGGCTGGTTGCTCAGGAGTACAAAACCTACAAAAATGAGTGGGTTGAAGTCTCTGTAAATCTTGGTAAGTGCCTTGGAAATGACGACGCTTGCAGCAAAGCTGTGACAGCTCTCATTCGTGAATTTCCAACCTCTCAACTGCGCGATGTGTATGTGGTAGATGGTTGGGGACACCTCATCTACATGTAAGGAGTCAAAAATGGTTGACATGATTATCGCAATCGTATTTGTAGGTATTGCCGCAATTGCACTTCTTACCAGCGAAGAGAAAATCGTAAAATGGCAAGAAAGGGTTTCTAAGAAGTAATAGAAAGGGCGCTGAAATGGGTCAGCGCCCGCTTGTGGCGCAAGCGGGCGAAATTACGTTTATTGCAGACAGGTAAAAAATCAAGTTGAATATGAAGATTATGTGAAAAGTATTGCATCCTAAAATTGGTTATGATATTATGTACCCAAGAGAAAGAGGAAAGGATGAATTATGGAAATTCTGATTGGTTTTGTAGCAACTATCATTTCTTATGTATGCTATCTTGTCTGGTCATGGGCTGATACTTATCTGTTTACTTATCTCGGTGACGTAGAAACATGTGCGGGAATTGAACACTGTTACATGTACGACACTTTGAGCTGGCCTGCTCGAATTGTGACTTTTTTGTGTGGATGTGCCGCAATTGCTGTTTTTATCTTGACTTGGCTCAACGTTTATGGTATTCTCTTCTTGTAAGAGAGAAAGGATTAATCATGACGCTGTTTGAATTTCTTCAGGAAAAAAGCCAAGAATCGCAAAACCTCTTTGAGCAAAAAATGAAGAATGGAGAGATTGAAAATATCTTTGCTCATCGGTATGAAGATGAAGAAGATGAACAGGAGGATTAATTATGAACTTCCAACTTCGTCATTACCGCAGCGATACTTTTATCTGCTTTATTAAGATTGAATCTTTAGAAGATTTGAAACAACACTTTTTTGACTATGAAATTACTATCAATTTTGATGAACAAATTATCTGGGTTAAGTCAATGAATGATTCTTATCAGTGGGAGGATTAATTATGCAGTTTACATTTGATTACAGAGAGACTCTTGAGCGTCGTATTATTATTGAAGCTGATACTATGGCGGATGCAATCCAAGAAATTGAACGTCGTATTAATGCCGAGGAAATTGTTCTCGATTCAGAAGATTTTGTTGGTGGAGAAATTACTATGCCATTAAGTGAAAATCTTTTGCCACAACTTCGTGATTGTGGAGAAGATGTGAAGAACAAAAACGACCTTGACATTGTGGTAGACCTCTGGTAAACTAGACGTAGTCCAAGAGAGAAGGGAGTGACCATGAAAAAGAAAGTCGCAAAGAAGGTTGTTTATCAGCTCAAGTACAAAGATTTTATTGGTCGCTCCTGTGTGCGGGAATACAAAGCAACTTGCATCGTTGAAGTCATGGATGAAGCTAAAAAGTTCGTTTATGTTAATCACGTGCAAGTCGCGAGAATTGTAACCCCCTCTGGTAAAGAATACTACGTGTAGAAAATGTGAAGACTCCGTGAGGGGTCTTCACTTCTACTGTTTTCCTATGATATAATTTACCTGTAAGGTAAAGAGAAAGGAAAGAGGATGAATACTTACTACGTAGAACTTGATGGTATCAATGATTGCGGCAGTAGCTATTTCTATTATGACAACTACAAGTCTTTGATTAATGCGGTCGAAGCTGAATTGCGCGAAATGGGCGGAGGTCACGCAGATATTTATGATGAAGATGGCGATTTTGTAGAGGATGTGGAAGTCTAAACCAAAAACCGCAGAACGCAGCCAGAAAGCCATCCTGGTTGCGTTCGCGTGCGGCCCACGCGAACGATTTTCGCTATTTCCGCAGGTCAGAGATTTAATCGCCGGCACAAACCGCACCTAGAGATCGATCAGAATCCTGAAATGTGGAGAGACTATGGAGAAGCCAATTCTGCTTGACAATCAAGCCGCACTCCTGTAATATTAACAGTGTCAGAGGACGGAGCTCGGAGACGGCGAAGAGCCGAGGGGCACCAGCCGACAGGCCATCGGCGGACGGTGCTATGTGCAGTAAGACCTCCATGTAGGGGCAGTCAGACAACCTCTTTAAACCTGAGCGGGGCGCTAGGCAATCTCCACCTACGCCACTTCTTTTGGAAGGACTAATTATGAAAATCGCCGTGCCAATCGTATGTATTGTATGCCTCGTTTTTATCAGCTTGATTTTTGGCCCTACTTTGTGCCAGCTCTGGGCTTCTCTTTAGTGTTCACTCGCCAAGTTCGTTGTCCAGCGTTGCTCTTGGCGTTAAAATAAAAAGTGATGCAACGGGAGGGCGGGAGTAGTGACCCGCCCTAAGTGCTTTTAGCGTGCGCTTTCGGCCAAAGCGCACGATTTTACCATTACACCCGGATCAGAAAAGATCGATCGCGATTGTGAAGATTCTGTAGAGACAAAAAAATCCTGAAATTCTAATTGACACCACGCCGCAACTAGTGTAAGATGTAATCACTGAGAGAGAAAGGAATTAAGATGAGTGAGTGGATGAGCAAGGCTGAGCGTGAGTTCTTTGATTACTGTGAAGAGCATGGTTGCCCGCGTAGCTGCGAAGAGTGCCCGTTCAAAGATAGCTGCAAATCTGAAGAACTGTTTTGGGGCTGTGGTGTTTGGGAAGACGGTATGGGTGAAGACCTCTAATTGTGGAGATTGCGTGTAGACCTTGACACAATACCCTAACTCTGATACTATGTAATTGTCAGAGAGAGAGGAACTAAAAATGACTGAGAAGCAAGCAAACAAACTGGCAAGCCGCAAGCACGTGGCACTGGTTGAGAATCTTCAACTCTTGGGTCTGGGTTTGACCATTATCGGACAGGTACTCGTCCGCTTTGACCTCGCGCTGGTCGCACAGCTCATTTGGTTGGTCGCAAATCTGATTGCTCTTGGTCGTGATTTCTACCTGGAGCGTCCCGCAGCTGATAAAATCAAAAATGCTTGCTTGACTGCTCTCACTGCTGGACTGGTAATTTCGATTCTGGTTTGTGGATAGATTGGAGAAAAAATGACTACTCGTGAACTTTTTGAACAACTTGAAAAACTTGGACTTGCAGACATGCCATTAGTAACAAATCCGCTTGAGCCTGAACAAGAAGATTGTTGGATTGAATGGGAAGAAGTTATTAATTGGAAACAAACAGGATTTGATTCAATTTTTCTTGAAACTGAACACTAAAATTCTATCGCCCCGTTGCGTGTCAGGCCTGCGGGGCGATTTGCTTTCAGCGGTCGTTTGCGGCGCAAACGACCGAATTGCCCTTTAAACACGCTAGGAAAAAAGTTGACTAAATTACTTGTATTTAAATCCGTTAGGGAGATCCCGTTTCCCCAGGTCAAAAGCCTATTCGCCGGTACAATCACAATTGTGAAGGAAATATGGAGAGAAAAATTCTCGAAGATTCTTCTTGACACTGAGAACCAACAGGAGTAATATATTAACTGTCAGGAGGGGAGAACGAAGGAACTCCCCAAGGAACCGCCGCAAGGCAGAAAGAAGGTACATTATGGCCACCAAGAATGCTCCCCGTGTTTTCATCACCATCGACGGCGAAGAGACGCTGGTCACGAACGCTCTGATGATGGAGCACGCCATCAAAGCGCTTGAGCAGGTCGGTGCTCCGCAAGAGATTGTGGACAAGGCGAAGGCGCATCACGCGCAGCTCACCAAAAAGTCCACGGCTCCCAAGACGGAGAGCCGTGCCGCGAAGGAGAACAAGGCGCTTGCCACGCGTGTTCTCCAGTGGATGCCCTCTGACCGTCCCGTGTTGACCTCCGAAATCATGGAACATGTAAACGGGATTATGACCTCCCAGAAGTGTACTAAGGTGATGGAGGTTCTTATCGCTGCGGGCAAAGCTCGCCGTGTAGAGAAAGTCAAGGGTCGCTACATCGGTTATGAGCTGGTCTAGTTTAGCTCTCTTGGGATGCCCCGCTTCGGCGGGGCTTTCCGCATTTAAAGGTGTCAGCGTTGGATTGCGGGCGCAATCCAACGAAATTACTGTTACACACCCAAGAGAAAAGATCAAATTCAAATGTGGAGATTGTGTGCGGAAGTCACATCCCGAAACACTCAGGCCGCAAATATGGTATTATGTGTTTGTCAGAAAGAAGAGAAAGGAAAAATTATGTGGGGATATTATGATGATGAAGCAATGAATACCGTTCGAGATATTTTCTGGTTTGAGACTGAACAAGAAGCAAAACGCTTTGTAGAACTTGCCACTAAGCGACAAATCGAAGAATATCCTGATGAGCCTAGAGCTTGGGACGCTTTCTCCGAAGACCGCGGCGGAATAATCTTTGAAGCTCTCCCTACTCAAACAGCAGAGGAAGCCGTTGCAGAATGGTTCGGAGACGACCTGTAAAACTAAAGTCACCTTCAGGTGACTTTTGTTTTGCATGGAATGTGTAGATTTTATGAAGCACTTGACTTATAGTTCCAATATGATATTATGTATTTGTCAGAAAGAGAAAGGAAGAAAAATGAAGAAGATTCTTGCAATAATTATTTTGACTCTGTGTGTAGCCTTCATTGTTGCGCCTTGCGCTGAAGCTAAAGAAATGAACGCGCAACAGTACAAAGCGGCTCAAATGCAGCTCCCCCCGAATGCTCAAAAAGTTGTTACTTACAAGGGCAACTATTATGCTCTGTACAAAGGAAAGTATGCCGCATTTGAAGCTCCCAAGTATCATGCTCGCACGGTTGTTATTCCTAAATACATTAAATTTAAAAACAAGCGTTACAAGGTTGTATGTATTCATGAGTTTGGGTTGCTGGAAAGAGTTGATATTAAAAAAGTAATCATTAAAGCAACTGAAATGGAGATAATTGAAGAACCCGCTTTGTACAAGAAACTAAGGAAGTTTTATCACAAGAAGCTTAAAGTTATTGCTACGGACAAAAACGTTAGACAATGGCTCAATGAAGATTGGTAAACTTAGTCAAAAGGCCAGCTCTTTTTGAGCTGGCCGCGTCATTTTCGGAGGAAATGACGCGAATTTACCTTATCACGCACTAGCCAAAAAGATCGTCGCAAAATGTGAAGAAATTGTGAAGCCGCAAGAATCCCAAAATTAATGCTTGACTCTTGGGTGCGGGTAGTGTAATATACTAAGTGTCAGGAGGGGAGAGGAAAAAAGGAAAACCTCCCCATGAAAGAAAGGAAAGTGACATGGCTGAGAAGAAAATGACCCGCAAGGAAGCTCTGGAAATCGCGATTGCTGCTGTTGAGAACGCTGAAGCAGTAGAGGTTCTGGAGAAGATGTACGCTCAGGTGACGAAGCCGCGTCCCCGCAAGGCTAACACGGCAAAGCGTGATGCGAACATCGCTCTCGGTGAGAAGTTCGCTGAGATTTGGGACGAAGAGACTTTCAAGGCTGCGAACGTGGCTGAAATTCTGGAAGTCTCGAAGCCCAAGGCAAACGCCATCTGCAAGGCAATGGGTTGGGAAGAGATTCCCACGACCGAAAAGGTCAAGGTCTACAAGCTCTAGACCAACTTAAACAGGGCGGGGTGAAACTCCCCGCCCGCAATCCAAAAGAGGTGATTAAACAGTTTACTAATGCGGTAGCCCCGCCAAACAAAAGGGAATGGTAAGGTGCCCGAAGAATAGACTCCCTCCCGCTATCAGCCTGTGCGCACAGGACGCGGGAGTTTTTTGTTTCAGCGCTCGTTTGCGGCACAAACGAGCGAAATTACCATTACACGCTCCAAGAGAAAGATCAACAGTAATTGTGAAGAAACTATGAAGAGACAAAATCCTGAAATTAGTACTTGACTGTGCGCGGCACATGCTGTAATATACTAATTGTCAGAGAGAGAAAGGAACTCACATGGGTAAGAAAAAGTATTTCATGATTCTGGACACTGAGACGTGCGGCGACCTAGTTTTTGACTATGGCTACACGGTGATTGACCGCAAGGGCAACATAGTTGCCGAGGGTAGCTTCGTGTGTGAAGAATTTATGAATGACCCTGAACGACTTGACATGTTCAACGACCGTTTCACTAAGACTAAGATTGCCCAGTATTATTTCTCACTTTACATGAGGCGCAATGAATTTACCGTTATGCCATTTTCTCTAATTCGTAGCACAATTAATAACGTGCGTAAGATTTTTAATGCTACCGTGTGCGCCTACAATGCTTCGTTTGATGTGTCTCACCTACTCAAGACGGCGCAATACTTCGGCTATGACAAGTTCTTCAAAGGTGACGTAAAATTCATGGACATTTGGGCGATGGCTCTTTCTGTTCTCTGCAACAGCCGCAACTATCTAAAATTCTGTGCTGAGCATGGTCTGACCACCGCAAAAGGCCATCCGCAAACAGGCGCGGAAGCTGTGTATCGCTATCTCACAAAGGATGCAAGTTTTGAGGAAAAGCACACCGCACGAGCAGATTGTGAAATAGAATCTTACATTTTCGCCGTAATTATTCGCCGCAAACGCAAGTTTGATTCAGATTTTGTTAAAATTTGCCTACACAATCCGCACTGGCGCGAAATTTCCCGCAGATTTGCAGAGTTTTAAACAAAAACCCGCCAAAACAGGCGGGTTTTTTACTTTTTTAAACCTTTGAGCGCTTGATTCCGGCGGAATCAAGCGAATTTGCCCTTGTGCCGGCATGGAAAAAGATCGATCGCAAAACCCCAGGTCAGAGGCTTGTTTTAAATCCTGAAATTATGGAGAGAGTGTGTAGACACAAAATTTTGTTGACCCCTGCGGCAATCTCTGGTAATATATTAACTGTCAGAGGGAGAGAGAAAAGTTCTCACCCACAACCGAAAGGAGCCGATTATGGCTAAGAACATCACCATCACCCGCGCTGAAGTCCTGACCGCTGTCGTAAATGGCGACTACGAAACCCTCGCCCGTGAGGATGCTCGTGAGGTCGCAGCCAAGATGCTGGCAAGCATCACCAAACCTCGCGTAAAGTCTGATGAGCCGTCCAAGGCGGCCAAGGAAAACGTCCGTCTGGCTGGTGAAGTGCTCAAGGTTATGCCCGAGGGTGAACCTGTGCTGACCTCGTGGATTATGGAGCATGTCAACGGCATCATGACTTCGCAGAAATGCACCAAGGTTATGGCCGTGCTTATCTCCGCTGGCAAGGTGGAGAAAGTCGAAAAGGTGAAAGGACGTTACGTCGGCTACAAGCTGGTGTAGCTCTCACCCAATCGCCCAGTAATGACGAGAACCCCGCCCAGTAATGGCGGGGTTTTTTTTGCTTAAACCTTTCAGCGCTAGAATGCGCCGCATTCTAGCGAAATTATACCACATAGTCAAGGGAAAAATTCGATCTCCACAAAATCTTCACAATTAATTCACTAAAATCCCAAAACCGAACGGATGTACGACTATCGTTATAGGGCCTCGCGATGACACTCGCTATAGGCGCGTCGGGCCGTGCTCGCTATAAGGCCGCGAACTTGCACTCGCTATAGGCAAATTTATTGACACCAGCTATAATTTATTAATATTTAATTATATCATAAATTTGTGTTTCTGTCAAGTAAATTCCAAGAGAAGAGAATAAATAAAGGGTATGCGGCCATAGGTGGAAAAAGTGTGGATAACGTTGTGGAAAACTACTTGATTTGCTCTCATTTGCGCAATTTTAAAAAGGGTCTGATTACTTGGTCGGAAAGCTTATTTTAGCTTAGCTGAAGTGCGCTCTCTGCCCAGCAAAAAGCTCATTTATCATAAGGTTTGCCAAGGGATAAAACAACTTTTTAGGGATTTTTTTAAGCTATTTTGAGAGCTTCTTTTTTTTTAAAAAAAATAATCATTTTAATTATATCATAAAATTATGCTTTTGTCAAGTTCGCCGCTTAGTTTTAGTTTAATTATTTTTTTAAATAAAATAATTTTAGACAATAAAAAAGCGCCCTTGAGCTTTAGCTCAAAGTGGCGCTGTATAAGCGTAAGGGCCTATACTTTAGTATAGGGCCGCACGCAATTATTAGTAAAAATATCGTTATAAAATATTATTAAATAGTTATTATAAGATTAAAAGAGAGAGAAACGCAACATATATTATATTAGGGGATTAGAAATATATATAACTATAATAATATAGAAATATATATTTATATATTAATTAATCTCTAAGATTAATTATATCATATCTTTACTACATTCGTCTAGAGCGATTCTTACCATTCGCGGCAAATTTAATACCGTTTACCAGAAAGTATTACATCCATTAAAAGTTTTTTAGACAGCCGCACCGCACCGCATAAAAAAGAAAAGGCGCCCTTTCGGACGCCTTAACCCACGGCTTAGTCAGGATCGCCGTGTACCATTGGAGCTTTAGCTCCAAAAGAGAAAGGAACCGACCTTATGGCCTTTCGTATCATCTATTTAGGTTGCTTCTTTCGCACCAGGGTCAGCTCATACTTATTATTTCCAAGAGAAAAAGAGATTAGACGGTTGCGGTTCATGATCTCCACCTCGGACAAAAGAGCTGACCCTTCCTCGTCTTCATACTCCCGCAACCGTTCATAGAGAAAATTAATGATTTCACTTTTCTCTTGGTCTACTTTAAATTCACGCTTAGCAGGCTTCTTAGCTTGATGAGCTTCGCTCACTGCTTCATACTCAATCTTAGCCATATAACCATTTTCAAACAGCCACTTATCAACTGCGGCCTTGGTGCTACCGAGTTCACTTCTATATTGCTTAAGTGTAGCATCGGGAATATTGACTTGCAATCCCGCATTTGCATATGACTTAGGAAGAGTGTATTTCATTATTTTTCCTCTCTCTTGGAAATGAAAATTTTCTTCAATAACCTGCGGTTGATTGGAAATGAAAATTTCAAATATGAATCTTAACTTCTGCGATCAGAAATGAAAATTCAAATTTAAAATTTGTTTCCTGGGGAGATGCCGAATTGCATCTCCCCTCCCACTAAAGTATGGCTAACGAGCAATCTCGTAAGTCTTGGCGTCGCGAGCCTTCTCGCCGTCATGGGCAACAACCTCGCCCTCAGCGGCCAGGAATCGCAGAGCTGCCGATGCCTTCTGAGTGGACTCACCCAGAGCCGCACCAACCTCCTTAGCGGTCACAGGCTCAGCCTGACCAGCAACGAACTCCGCAACACGTGCACGGAACTCAGCAACCTCAGGCTTAACCTTGCGCTCACGCGGCTTGGACTTAGCCTTCTCCGCACGATCCTTCAGGAACTCAACAGCATCGACTACGTCAAACTCAATCTCAGGCTCAGCACCCTCCAGGATAGCGATGGTAGCCGCAAACTTATTCTGAATCGTAATCTTCTTCTCGGCCATGATGGTCTCCTTTTCTGCTCTTACGAGCGGTCTCGTTTTGGAAGTGAAAATTCTTTTCACTTCCTGGGAGGACGTCCCAGATGCGGGATTCCTTTCTCATCTCTCCCTTTCTTACATATTTATTATACCATATTTTTCTTTCAACCGTCAAGCTTTATTTTTAAGCTTCTGAAAGAAAAACTGGTTTGTAAGGATTTGAAGTATCTTTTCCTCTCTTCCTTACAAATATATTATAGCATAAATATTGAACAGCCGGCAACTAATATTTTATTCCAAGAGAGTTGAAAATGAAAATCATGTGCGAGACTCGTGCGGTTACATCTGTTAAAAAATTTTTAGGACTCGATATCGGAAATTTCTTGACTGCCGCTGTTATTATGTGCGCACCCAAATTCCATTTAAGTAGTAGAAATTTCACTTGAATAATAAAAATTCTAATGCATTTATACACAATCCCTCTTTAAAATATTTTTAACTTCGTTAAGAGTGATATGAACATCTTCACTATCAGCACTATTAATAATTTCTTGTATAGCTTCAAGATACATACTAGCACCTTCATTTGTTCTAGT
>OCTW011345429.1_pt1 | contig 17594 bp, 22 predicted proteins | sample 1539671 | NCBI WGS metagenome assembly OCTW01 (sample SAMN02144230, study PRJEB22623) | gut metagenome | biome: sheep rumen | host: Ovis aries | place: New Zealand
TGTATTATATGAGAATTCGGGATTAATATTCCTTATTTAATGATTATGATAATTAAAAGCTAATTTTAAAAAATAATTTAAGATTAGTTATTATATTTTAGGAGAATATTAATAAATTTAGATATCTAAATGAATAACGGTTTTACCATTATTCAATGATACTCCTTTAATATACTATATTAAAACTAAAATTGGATGTGGCTTTAATAGCTGAACAATGAGGTGTATATAATGTACAAGTATATGAAAGAAGCATGGAAAAACCCAGGTGACTCATACGTAAATGAGTTAATGAGAGAAAGATTACCAAAATGGAGAAGACAACCAGTAATCATAAGAATTGATAGACCTACAAGAATCGACAGAGCTCGTCGTTTAGGTTACAAAGCAAAAGCAGGATATGTACTTGCAAGAGTTAGAGTAAGAAGAGGATCCAGAAGAAAACCTAGATTCAAAAACGGAAGAGATCCAAAAAGAATGGGTGTAAATAAAATCGCTGGAGAAAAATCCATTCAAAGAATGGCAGAAGAACGTGTTGCACGTAAATACCCTAACTTAGAAGTACTTAACTCATACTGGGTATGGGAAGATGGTAAAGCTAAATACTACGAAGTAATCCTAGTAGACCCTCAATGCCCTACAATCCAACATGATAATAAAATCAACTGGATATGTGAAAAACAACATACCAGACGTGTACACAGAGGATTAACTAGTGCAGGTAAAAAAGGTAGAGGATTACGTCACAAAGGTAAAGGTGCTGAAAAGGTTAGATAAATGATTCATAATATTAGTTATAGAACATTTGTCTATGGTACCGAAGATGAAGGAAAAGTAATTGAAGCAATCAATTTTCTTTTCCCTACTTCTTTACCTGAAAAAACAATTACAGAAGATCATTTTGATAATGACATATTGATTTTATCAGACAAAATTTCTAAAAAAAGAGTAACTAGAGACATAGCTAAATTTCTCAATGATAACTTATCCGATGAAGATAAAGAAATTATCAAAAATGAATTAAATCGACGTATGGATGATCAAGGTAATTTATTTTTACGTTTTGATAAACAAGAAGCTTTTGATGAAAATCTTAAACTTACCTATTCTGGAAATGCCATACATGTTCGGATTAAAATTGCTAGTTTCCCAGTTAGCAAAGAAAATGCAATAAACGTTTCACATAAAATTTTTAATTTCCTATAAAAATATTTTTTTTAATAAAAACGTTAGGTTTGAATATGACTACTTTTTATGATTTTGATATTGCACCCAAAGAAGAGATAATTAATACTCTTGAAGAATTTAATTATAATGGTGCATGTATTTTTTATGATTCAGATGAATATGATGAAAAGATTAAAAACAGCTTTTTAGAATTAAATGATTCTACTAAAATTAACTTATATCATGGAATTCGTATAAATGAAACTAATCCCCAAATATTATCTAAAAAAATTCAAAAATATTATCAAAAAGTAGATCTTATAATGGTTAATGGTACTAATTCAAAAATTAATAGAGTTGCCTGTGAATCTCCCAAAATTGATATATTAAATCATCCCTATTTAAATCATAATAATAGTGGGATAAATCACGTTCTAGCCAAATTAATTAACGAAAACAATATAACAGTCAGTATTGATTTAAAGAATATCTTATACCATCACGGTTATTATAAATCTAAAATATTGACTCAAATTAATCAATTATTAATGCTTAAAAGAAAATATAATTTTAAAACCATAATTACTACAGGCAGTACTTCTTTTTATGATGTTAGAAGTCCTGAAGAAATATTATTATTAAGTAAACTAATGGACATAAATGAAGAAGAAGCTATAAAAAATATTTCTGATAATGTTACAGATATTATTGAAAATATAAATATACGTAAACAAAGTATTGTAGATGGAGTTAGAATTATTAAAAACTAATTTATATTAATAGTGAGCTAATTATCATGAAATTAAAAATATTACCCCCTACATTAAGAGAGAAGAAAAGATATATTGGATTTGATTTGTATAGCCAAAATGAAATAAATAAAGATGAAATTATTGTAATTCTTTGGAATTCATTAATAAACACTTATGGTGAAATAGAATCCAGTAAAATAAATTTATGGCTTATTAATATCAAAGAAATTGAAAATTCTCACCGATTCCACTACAAAGGAATAGTCAAATGTAGACGTGGATACGAAAAGAAAGTTATTACAGCATTTAGTTCTATTACTCAGTTTAAGAAGAAACGTGTAGTTATCCATACATGTGGTACTTCAGGAACAATCCAAGCCTTAGATAAAAAATATAATCTCCTTTAAATACTATTTTTGACCTTAAAATAATTTTTTAATATCATCTATAAGATTTTAATAAGAGACTATTTTATAGATTACTTTTAATCAACTTTTGTTTAATTTTAGACTTATTACTATAGTATACTCCAACATACTTTCTTAAAATTATAAATACAAGTTAAACTCCAAAATATTATTTTTTAATTATTCGACAAAAAATAAAAATAAAAAACGGCAAATATATAATTATACTGAAAAAAATATTTTTTCTAAATATAAAGATGAATGATAATATGGCAATACACCCAATTGAATTTAGATATGGTACTCCAGAAATGAAAGCTGTCTGGGAACAAGAAACAAAATTACAAAATATGTTAAATGTTGAAGCAGCTTTAGCTAAATCAGAAGCAGAATTAGATTTAATTCCTGTATCTGCAGCTATGGAAATTAGTAAAAAAGCTTCTACAGAATATGTGAAACAAGAACGTGTAGATGAAATTGAACGTGCAACCCATCATGATATAGCAGCATTAATGAAAGCACTCGAAGAAGTATGTGATAATGGTGCTGGTGAATATGTACATTACGGGGCTACAAGTAATGATATTATTGATTCTGCCCAATCATTACAATTAAAATCATCAATTGAAATAATAAGAGACAAAGTAGTTAAATTAATTGAAATATTAATTAAACTTGCACGTGAACATAAGAATACTGTCACAATAGGACGTACACATGGTCAACATGCATTACCAACAACTTATGGAATGAAATTCGCTATATACATTGATGAACTTTTAAGACAATTAGACAGATTAGATTTAACTAAAGAACATTTATGTGTTGGTATGATGACTGGAGCTGTTGGTACAACAGCTGCTTTAGGAGAACTTGGATTTGAGATACATGTTAAAGTATCAGAAAAATTAGGTTTAAATCCAGTACACATATCCAATCAAGTAGTCCAAAGAGATAATCATGCAGAATACGTTATGACTCTTGCAAATATTTGTAGTACTCTTGAAAAAATGGCATTAGAAGTACGTAACTTACAAAGAACTGAAATTATGGAAGTTGGAGAAAAATTTGATCCTAAAAAACAAGTTGGTAGTAGTACTATGCCACACAAAAGAAATCCTATTACTGGTGAAAGAATATGTGGAGTTTCAAGAGTTGTCAGATCATATGTAAATGCAGCATTACAAAATAATCCATTATGGCATGAACGTGATTTAACAAATTCTTCCTGTGAACGAATTATATTACCAGAATCAGCCATATTAACAGATTACATTTTAAATCTTTCTATAAAATTATTTGGAAATCTTGAATTCCATGAAGAAAATATCGAAAGAAATTTAAACTTAAGTAATGGTTTAATTATGGCAGAAAGATTCATGTCAACACTTACACAAAAAGGTATGGGAAGACAAAGTGCATATGCATTAGTTAGATCATGTGCAATGGAAGCCTATGCCCAAGACTGTGGATTAAAAGAAATATTATCCAACCAAGAAGAAATCACCAAATATTTAACTCAAGAAGAAATTGATGAAACTATGGATCCTCATACATACCTTGGTTCAAGTGAAAAATTTGTAGATAATGTTATTGAAACTGCTGAAAAAATAATTTTAAAATAAGATTTTATGTTTAATGTGATTTATTTATAAAAACTTAAATAAAGAATAGTTATATCAAATTAAGGAAAGATTACAATGAAAGGTATTATTCTTGCAGGAGGGTCTGGGACCAGATTATACCCTATTACAAAAGTTGTTTCTAAACAGATATTACCATTATATGATAAACCAATGATTTATTATCCGTTATCTGTTCTCATGTTAGCAAATATTAAGGAAATACTAATTATTTCAACACCTCGTGATTTACCATTATTCAAAGAATTATTAGGTGATGGAAGTCAATTAGGTCTTTCATTCTCATACGCAGTACAAGAGGAACCTAAAGGATTAGCTGATGCATTTATAATTGGTGAAGAGTTTATTGGAGATGACAATGTAGCATTAATTTTAGGGGATAATGTTTTCCATGGACACAGGTTTACAGAAATACTTGAAAAATCAACTCAAATAGAAGAAGGAGCTATAATCTTTGGTTATTATACAAATAATCCTGAATCATTTGGTGTTGTTGAATTCGATGATGAAGGAAACGTATTATCAATAGAAGAAAAACCTGAAAAACCAAAATCCAATTATGTTGTTCCAGGATTATATTTCTATGATAATGATGTTATAGAAATTGCAAAAGGAGTCAAACCATCAGATAGAGGAGAAATTGAAATTACTTCAGTTAATGAAGAATATTTAAAACGTGGAAAATGTAAAGTCGAACTTTTAGGAAGAGGTATGGCTTGGTTAGATACAGGTACTCATGACGGTTTACTTGAAGCTGCCAACTTTATTGAAACAATCCAAAAAAGACAAGGTTTTTATATAGCATGTCTGGAAGAAATAGCTTATGCAAAAGGTTATATTACTAAAGAAACTTTACTAAAACAAGCAGAATCACTTAAGAAAACAAAATACGGACAATATTTATTTAACTTAATTGAAGATTAAACTCATAAAGTTATACTAATTCACCCCCAATTATTTATTTTATTTATAAAATATTTTCTTAAATAGTTAATTAACAGTTTTCATAATAAAATTACACATAAAAATATATTAATAACAAATGGTAATAATAATATATGTAACTTTTTACAAGAAAATAATAATAAAAAAAAAAATCAAATAACAATAACAATAATTCTTTAAATAATTAAGTGAGGTATAAAATATGCAACAATTTTCAACCGCAGGTTATGACAGAGCACTTACTGTATTCAGCCCAGATGGCCGTCTTTTTCAAATAGAATATGCACGAGAAGCAGTTAAAAGAGGAACCACTTCAATTGGTATTAAATCTAAAGAAGGAATAGTTCTTGCTGTAGATAAAAAAATAAAAAGCAAACTAATTGAACCATCTTCAGTAGAAAAAATATTCAAAATTGATGAACATATAGCTACAGCATCAAGTGGTCTTGTAGCTGATGCTAGAAGATTAGTGGATATTGCTAGACAACAAGCACAAGTAAACAGATTAAATTACCATGAACCTATAAGTGTAACTGGTCTTGCTAAATACATTGGTGATTTAGAACAAATGTACACTCAAAGTGGAGGAATAAGACCATTCGGTATCTCCCTTATTATTGGAGGAGTATCTGATGGAGAACCTAAATTATACGAAACAGACCCTAGTGGTGCACTTGTAGAATACAAAGCTACTGCAATAGGACTTGGAAGAGATAAAGCATTTGACTTATTTGAAGAAAAATACGAAGAGGATATTTCATTAGAAGATGCAATAGATCTTGCAATTGAAGGATTATATCTTGCTACTGACGGTAAAGTTATCGATGATAGTGTTGAAATTTCAGTTGTTGATAAAGATACTGAAAAATATAGAAAACTAAATGACGACGAAATACAAAATTATGTCAAAAAAGTAATTGATCGTAAAGAGCAAGAAAGAATTGAAGCAGAAAAGAAAGCTGAAGAAGAAGCTAAAGAAAAAGAAGCTAAAAAAGCTGCTAAAAAAGCTGAACGTGAAGCTAAAAAAGCTGAAGAAGAATCCGAAGAATCTTCTGATGAAGAAACTAAAGATGATGAATAAAAATCATCTACATACTTTTTTTTTTAACAAATTTTATTATTACTATTTTCCACAAGTATTCGATTAATTTCAATGAAAACTATTTTTTTGATAATTGGAGTGTCCTCCAAAAGTCAACGTTTGATTAAAAAATCATCTTAATATTTTATTTGAGAAGTTTTAAATGTTTTGAAAATATTTTTATAATTTTAGCAAAGACCCCTTAATGAAAATAAATTTATTACATACATTAAAGAAAATATTATACAATAATAAAAAAAATGAAAAATAATAGATTAGTCAATAGGTGAAAAAAAATGGTTAACGTTGACGACGCAGTGATTGCTCGTTTAGAGACATATGGTGAAAGATTTGAAATATTAGTAGACCCAGAATTAGCAGCAGATTACAGAAGAGGGGGAGAAATAGATATTTCAGATATATTAGCAGTCGAAGAAATTTTTAAAGATGCTCATAAAGCAGATAAAGCATCAGAAGAAAATATGAAAAAAGCTTTTGAAACAACTGATGCATTAGAAGTTGCAGATATTATTATTCATAAAGGTAATATTCAAATAACTGCAAACCAAAAACGTAAAATGAAAGAAGAAAAAACAAAACAGGTTATCAGTCAAATTGCAAGAGAAGCTATAAATCCACAAACTAAATTACCTCATCCACCAAAACGTATAGCAAAAGCTATGGAAGAAGCAAAAGTTCACATTGATCCAATGAAAACTGTGGAAGAACAAATTGAACCTACGGTTAAAGCTATTCTAACAAAAATTCCTATAAGGATTGAAAAAGTAGAAGTGGCTGTGAAAATACCGGGTGTTTATGCAGGAAAAGCTTATTCTACAATCACCCAATATGGTAAAATAATTAAAGAAGAATGGGAAAATGATGGCAGTTGGATTGGTATTATTGAAATTCCTGGCGGATTACAAGATGAATTCTACACAGCATTAAGTGGATTAACCCATGGTGAAGTAGAAACCAAACTATTAAAATAATTTTTAAAGGTATAATATGTTATTTGTTGAAAATAAAGATATCGTTCTACCGGGAAGTCTTTTAACAGATAATAAATACAAGCTAGGTAGAGGTACATTTAAAGAGAATGGAAAAATTTACTCCAACATAACTGGATTAGTATATTTTGAAAGTAATGAAGTTAGTGTAATTCCACTTAAATATTCATATACTCCAAAATATGGTGATTTAATTATTGGAAAAGTGATACATAGCAGTTATTCTTCCTGGTCTATCGATATAAATAGTAACTATGAAGGTTTTTTACCTACTTCTGAATTATACAACAAAAATGAACAGAACATTGGACATATCATTAATGTACAAGATATGTTATTGTTAAGAGTAACTAATGTTGATGAAATAAATAGAGTAAAATTAACATTACGTGCTAATGGTTTAGGTAAATTTAACCAAGGAGTAATAATTAAAGTAAAACAACCCACAGTACATTTTTTAAGTGAAGAAAATGCATTTCTTATAACTTTAATACAAGAACACACCTGTACTGATGTAATAGTAGCTAAAAATGGATTAATTTGGATAAATGGTATGAAAGAAAATGTAGAAAAAATAATCGAAATAATAAAAATAATTGAAAAAGAACCATTTAAACACAACTTAGTTAAAATAATCCAAAATATAATATTACGTCTTTAAATAAACGAGGAGAATAAAATGACAAAAGAATACATAAGAAGTGATGGACGAACATATAATACTCTCCGAAATATCAAAATGAAAGTAGGAATACTTAATAATGCAGATGGATCAGCATACATTGAATGTGGTAAAAACAAGATTTTAGTAGGAGTTTATGGACCTAAAGAATTATATTCCAAAAAACATTCAAAACCAGATGGTGCTGTTCTAAGATGCAAATATAACATGGCACCATTTTCTGTTAAAGAAAGAAAAAGACCCGGACAAGATAGAAGATCAATTGAAATATCCAAATTAATTTCAGAAGCTATTCTACCCGGAATATTCCTAGAAAAATATCCTAGAAGTTCAATAGATATTTCTGTTGAAGTACTTGAAGCTGAAGGTGGAACACGGTGTCTAGGAATTATCGGAGCAAGCCTTGCTTTAGCTGATGCTGAAATACCAATGAAAGATTTAATCAGCGCTATTGCAGTAGGCAAAGTAGATGGAAATATAGTGATTGATTTATCTGAAAAAGAAGATCAAGAAGGTGAAGCAGATATGCCTGTTGCTATCATGCCAAGAACCGATGAAATTACTTTTTTACAGATGGATGGTCATTTAACAGCACAAGAATTTGATGAAGCTTTAAAACTTGCATTTGATGGATGTAGATTTATTAATAAACTACAAAAAGAAACTTTATTAACTAAATATGGTGGGATGTAAATGGTGAATATCATATCAGAAATTTCAAAAGATAAAGTTTTTGATTTATTAAATCAAGGATCTAGAATAGATAATAGAAATTTTAGTGACTATAGGGACATTACTATAAAAACAGATTATATAAGTAAAGCTGAAGGTTCTGCACTAGTATCATTAGGAGATACTACAGTTGTTGCAGGAGTTAAAGCACAAATTGCCCCACCATTTAGCAATACTCCTGATGAAGGAATTCTTATCACAAATGCCGAATTACTTGCAATAGCTAGTCGCAATTTTGAATATGGGCCACCAAATAAGTTTGCTGTAGAAATTTCAAGAGTAGTTGATAGAACAATCCGCGAATCACCATTAATTAACTTAAAAAAGTTATGTATAACAGAAGGCAGTGAAGTTTGGAAATTACATGTGGATATTTATATTCTTGATTATGATGGTAATATCATGGATGCTGCTTGTATTGCTGCATTATGTGCTTTATTAACTACAAAAATTCCTTCTGCAACTAGTGTAAATGGTGAAATTACCATTAATGAAAATGACTTGAAAAAATTACCAATTGAAAATAAGAGTTTATTATGTACAATTATTAAAATAAATGATGAACTATTAATTGATCCTAATGAAATAGAACAAACACTTATGGATGCTAGCATATCCATAGGTTTTAGAGAAGATGGAAGTATTTGCGCAATACAGAAATGTGGTTTAGATGTTATGTCAGTAAATGAAGTTAGAAAAGCAATGAATATGGCATATAATAAAAGTAGAGAATTATTTGATATTATTGATGATAAACTATAATAAAGTATATATTGAATAAAAAGTATAAATTATCTATAGCTATATTATAAGGATAATAGATGATATAACATCTTATTAGTATAAGTCCAAAATAATATTATTTTAACTAATTATTTGAAGTACAGATTATATGCTGATACTTTTAATGAAAGAACAAGAGTGACAAAGAAAATAACATTTTATAGGTTTTTGTTATTGATTTAAGCTCATTATATTATTATCTTCAAGCATTTAGAGACTAATGAAAGGTAATATGATTTCTTTATTAAACTAACGGAAGGTGAAAAAATGACTAGAAAAAGTAAAGTAGGATCCACAGGACGTTTTGGTGCAAGATATGGTAGAAAAGCTAAAAGAACTGTCAAAGATATCGAAGACAATATGCACAAAAAACACATTTGTCCTAGATGTGATAGACCTGGTGTGAAAAGAACCCACGCAGGTATCTGGAAATGTAAAAAATGTGGAAATGTATTTACTGGTGGAGCTTACATCCCAGAAACACCAATGGGTAAAGTAGCTAAACGTAACATTACACGTATAGTTGGAGGAAACTAAATATGTATAAATGCATTAAATGTGGACAAACAGTGGATATAAAAAAATATTCAGAAGCTAAATGTCCTAAATGCAGATATAGGATTTTATTTAAAGAAGTTCCTGTTACTAAACATACAATTAAAGCTCGATAACTATTTTTAAATACCAAAGGGTCTTTCCCTTTTATCTATTTTATTATTTACCAAACTAATTTTAATACACAAAAAGTAAAAGATTAAAATGATACTTAAACTAAATTCTAATTTAATTATAACAACTAGTAGAAAACCTTCACAAAATACTAGAAGATTTGCTCAATTTTTAAAACATTATTTTGATTGTCCTTATTTAAATAGAGGTAAACAAAGTTTTAACAAAATGATTAATCTTAGTAAAGGATACAAGGATAGTTTATTACTTGTACTGACAGAAACTAAAGGTAATCCTAGCAATATTGATGTGTATGATATAAATAAAGATTCTGAAAATCCATTATATAATATTTATATAAATGTTTCATTACCTAAAGAAAATAAAAGAATAAATGTAAATCCTGAAGAAATTGTTTTTATTAATAAAACCAATCATTTAAAAAGTTTAAATGAATTATTTACAGAAATTAAAGTAAATGAACGCGTTAAAAATAATTATATTGTAATTTTAGATGATGATAAAAATGATTCAGTTGCTAAAATAGAATTTATTGATAAAACTGGTGAAAATACAAATTATTCTATTTATGTAAAAGGATTAAATGATAACAATTAAGGGATTATAATGGAAAATAATAAAATACTTGAAAAAATTGAGACTAATTTCCAGATTAAATTTGATACCTCTCAGGATGCTGAAATAATATATAATTCAATTAGTCCTGAAATAGAATTAGAAAATAATAATAGATCACGAACTACTATAACATTAAATGACAATATTATTTGTATTAATATTAATTCCGAAGATGTTGTATCATTACGTGCATCAATTAATTCTTATGTCAGGTGGATTAAATTATCTATGGAAATATTAAAAATATAATAGGAGTAAATAAGATATATTATATTATTATAACTTAAAGAGTATGAAATTATATTAATTAATTATATTTAAAAAAAAGAAAATAGGTGATAAAATGGATATACCACAAAATGTTCAAGAACAATTAGATCAATTCCAACAAATTCAACAACAAGCACAAGCTATAGCTATGCAAAAACAAACTGTAGATATTCAAATTAATGAATCAAAAAAAGCTTTAGATGAATTATCAAAAACAAGTGATGATCAAGATGTATATAAAACATCAGGTCCTTTACTCATTAAAACAACAAAAGCAGAATCTGAAGAAAATTTAAAAGACAGTATAGAAATGCTTGAACTTAGGAAAAAAACAATTGAAAAACAAGAAAAACGTATCACAACAAGACTTGAAGATTTACAAACAAGCATTCAAACTACTATGAACCAAATGCAACAATAAATAGAAGATTTTTCTTCTAATTTTTTTTTAACCACCTAATTTATTTACTTATTTTAAGGAAGATTATTATGGAACCATTAACCAATGAAGAAATTGATGAAATTATAAATTTGGCTTATGAAACTAGTAAAAAAAATATCTTAAAACACGTTAATAAAAAAGATTTTGAGGATATTGAAATTTTAATTAATTTAGATAGTCATGAAGACAGCTTTGATATTGATATTGAAATAAAATTAGATACTGATTTTGATTTACCTGATAATTTAGCTGAAGATTCTGTTAATAAAAGTATTGAAGCTATTGATGAATATATTGAAAATAGAAATAAGTGATTGAATGATTATTCCTGTTATTGATTTGATGAATGGAGAATGTGTTAGTGGAAAATCAGGTAATAGAAATACTTACACAAAGCTCAAAAGTATATATGGAGATAATCCTATCAGTATAGCTCAAAATTTAAAAAATGATGGTGCTCAATTAATTTATGTTGCTGATTTAGATAAAATTGAAAATAAAGGAGATAACACGGAGTTAATTTCCCAAATAAATAACATTTTACCAGTACTTCTTGATAATGGAATTTCTAATTTAAGTGATATTAATAATAAAAATATTTGTACTTACTATATATTAGCTACTGAAACTATGGAAAGTATTGATGATGCTATCAATATATTTAAAAATATAGATAATAAAAAGCTAGTTATTAGTGTGGACATAAAAAATAATGAGTTACTTCTGAGAAATAAAAGCATTAAATTAGATGACATAATTCGATTAATCACTGAAGTTAATCCACAATACATAATCCTATTAAATATTTCCCAAGTAGGTACCAAAAAACAAAATGAAAATTTAATTATAAAAAAAATTATTCAAGAAACACCTAATACAAAACATATTTTAGGTGGTGGAATAACAAATGAAGCAATCCAAAAATACAAATTAGAAGGAATTGAAAATTTTTTAATTGGTACCGTACTTCATGAAGGAAACCTAAAATATAAATTATAATTGGTGAATTTATGAAAAATAAAACACTTGTTATAGGTCCTGTAACAAAAGATGTGATAATTAAAAAAGATGATAAATATAATCAAATTGGTGGTGCAGTATACTATCAGACAAATACATTAACTCAATTAAATATACCCACAACTGCAATAATTACTATAGGAAAAAATGACCTTGAATTAGTTGATAATTTTACTAACATAAATAATGTCAAAAAAATAATAACCAACAACACAATGGAATATATTAACATTTACGATGAAAATAATGTTAGAACACAAAAAGCAAAATGGTATAATAATTCAATTACCTTAGAAAAATTTGAAGAATTAAACATTAATTTAAAAGAGTATAAAACAGCAATATTCTCACCATTATCCCCTCAAGACATTTCATATGAATTAATAAAATATATAAAAAAACAGGATTTGGAAACAGTTCTTGTAATGCAAGGATATCTTCGAGAAATTAATGAAAATAATGAGATTCAAGAGAATAAGCTAAAAAATCCTAAAAAAATATTGGAATATATTGATATAATTTCTTTAGATGATAATGAAATGAAAATAGCATTTAATTTAAAAGAGATTACTACTCTAAAAATACAGAAAATCATGGAAAAATATAATTTAAAAATTATAATTATGACAAAGGGAGAACAAGGATCCGTGATATATACAAAAAATGATTCAATAGAAATACCAATAATTAAATCTAAAAGAGAAGTGGATTTTACTGGATTAGGCGACACATATATTGCCAGTTTTATTGCAAAAAAATATGATACGGATTCCAATAGAATAGCTGCTTACTTCGCTTCTATTATCTCCAGCCATAAACTTGAAACAAAAGGACCTGTAAAGATAAATAGAAACATTGCAGAAAAAGAATTGGAGGAAATAATTAAATTACACTCGTTAATATAACAAATGGCAGCAGTACCGCTAAAAGAAACAGCACAATACCAATTATTAAAAAGTTATTTTTATGATCTAAAACACCAGAACCTATAAAATAAACTCCCAATATTGAAAATATTGCAGGAATAACTTCTGAATATAAAAAAACAAATTGTGGCATAATGAACCTCCTTTATTATCATTTTATAATATATCCATTAAATCAATTAATGAAGATAATTCAGTTACTTGATATTTATTATCTTTAATAATATTTTTTTGTTCTTCTGTTAACTTAGAATTAATAATCATACTCTGGATACCTGCTTTGCAGGCCCCTAAAATATCTGTTTCAAAACTATTTCCAACCATTAACGAAGTTTCACTAGAAACATTAAGTCGGTCCATAGCTATTTTAAATATTTCCGGATTTGGTTTTTCAATATTTACAGATTCGCTTGTTATAACTTGATCAAAGAATGGATATAATCCTAACCTAACTAATTTTTCCCATTGTTTTAATTCTTTTCCATTTGTTATTAAACCAATTTTATAATCTTGGGTTTTTAAATATAACAAAGTAGAAAAACATTCCGGTTCTAATTTAAACATTGAAAATTTTGTATTATGATAAGTGATAATTCCACTGACAACTATTAAAGGATCTTCTGTTCCATTAACTTCTTTTGTTAAAATATTAAAATGTTTATCATAATTTGAACCTTTTTCTTTGACTATGTCCATTAAATATTCATAACCTTCTTTTTCAGTACATTTAAGACCATTATTAACCATGGATTTTACTGCAGCTCTTCTGGCAATAGCTGCAAAACCAGAAGTATCATATAATGTATCATCCATATCAAAAAATACTGCTTTTATCATATGTATATTAATATCTTTTTTAATTTATATAAATCTAAAGCTAAAAAAAGAAATGAAATTAAAGTGTGAATGAACCATCAATAATTTCATTTTTTAATTGAGTGGCAATTTCTAAAGCACGTAATTTATCGGATTGTCTGCATGAAACTTCAATATTACGTGTTTTACCTTCAACTTCAAAACTAACCTTATTTAAGTTAATAGAAGGTACACCTCTAGGACAAACTGTTTGACAATAACCACAACCAAAACAATCATCTAAATTAAGTTCAATTAAACCATCCTGACTATTGTGGAATGCATTTACAGGACAATATAATTCAGGTAAACAGGGTATACATTTGAAACATGCATCATTATTAACTGTTGGTCTACTATCTGCATTATCCCACATAGTATAATCAATTGTAGAAATCGGTAAATGTCTACCTTGAATATCAGCAAGAACTAAAGGTATATCTTTATTTAAAACCTTTAAGTTTTCAAGAATATCATCATCAAGTACTGGAATTGGTACAGCAACAGAATCAAATACTTCAGCACCCATACCTGTTTTAAAACCACCAACATAATGTGGATCCATATCTTTTAAATCAGCAATTATTGATAAATTAGGTTTCTCATCAGAACTTCTTGTACCATTACCTAAAATAAGTCCTTGAGCACCATTTAATAAAACTTTTGTTCCCATATTAATTATTCTCTGTTCAGGATCATTTTGTAATGGATTTATATCACCACATCCACTAAATGATAAAGAATTATATGGTCCTTCCATAGGAGATGCATTAAATATAGATTTTTGAGCTTTATTAATAGGATTAGTGAATGCTGTGTAATTTTTAAAAGCCATTCTTGTACCAAAAATTCTTGCATAAGGTATATCATCAATATTTAATGTAGTAGATATTTTGTTATCTTCATTATCAATTACAATAACTTCAATGTCTTTGTGTTGCAACAAATCTTTTATTAAAAATCCGCCACCATAATTTTCATCATTATCACTATGATTTGTACCATAAACCATTACATCAACAGTACCTAATAGTTCATTTGGACAAGGTCCAGGATAAGCTGGAATACCATTAAGATATACTTCTTTAGCTCTATTGAAACTTCCAGGTTCATCTACAGGAAGATGTAATAAAAGAGATGTGCCTGACATTACCCCACTAGTTCCACATGTAACTACATCCACATCATCAACAGAAATATCTTCACCTGAACGTAATTTATCTTTTAGTTCTTCTGCTGTTAAAACCACAGCATCCCCTGAATCTAGTTTTTGTTGAATATCTTCTATTGTTTTTGTCATTATATCACTTCTTATAATGTATAAAAAAAAAATATTAATAAAAAAAAATATAGAAAAAGAAAAGAAAATTAATTTAAGTTGGATATTTGGTCTTTAAGGGCATTGAATGCTTCATCAGCTTTGTCAAGTTGTGTCATTTTAGCACCTTGAGCAAGGTTTGGTTTTCCTCCACCTTTACCACCTAAATATTGACCAATTAAATTAACAACATCACCCATTTTCATACCTTTTTCAACAACACTATCATTTGCTGAAGCAATAATATTACCTTCTTTATTGATAATAACTGCTATATCAGCTACTTGTTCTTTTTCAACCATGTTGATAGCTATTTCTCTAAGTTGACCTGCTTTAGCATCAACTATATCCGTCATTAATTTGAAACCATTGATTTCTTCAATTTGATCAGATAATGAACTAATTTTAAGCTGAGCTAATTGTTTTTCAAGTTTTTTAATGGTTTTTTGTTGTTCTTTCCATTCTTCAAAGAACCTATTACATGTTTTTGGTAATTGGTCAGGATCTACACCGAATATATCACTACTATTTTTGAGGATATCATCATTTTCTTGTATTTTATTTACTCCAGCATCTGCTACAGCATATTCTAACCTTTCAACACCATCCTGTACACGTTCAGTTCTGAGTATTTTAATTACCCCAACGTCACCAGTATAAGAACAATGTGTACCAGCACATGCTTGAACATCCACTCCAGGAATTTCAATTACTCTTATATTTTTACCAGGTACTATACCACCCTGATATAATTTGAAACCGTATTTACGTTCAGCTTCAGTTCTTGTATACCATTGTATATTAACTTTATGATTTTCTTGTACTCTTTGATTTGCTAATCTTTCGATAGCTTGTAATTCTTCTCTTGTAATACGTTTGTAATGTGATAAATCAATTCTTGATTTATCAATACCTTTTTGTGCACCGGCTTGCCAAATATGTTTACCAAGTACTTCACGAGCAGAAGCAATGACTAAGTGAGTTGCTGTATGATTAGAAGTAAGTGCATCTCTACGTTTAGAATCAATTTCACCAGATATTTCTTCTCCTGTAATTCCATCAAGTAATGCAACATCATCTTTAGCAACATGATGTAATACAATATTATCTACTTTTTCAGCATAAACTATGTTGATAGTTTGACCATTAACTCTTGTGATGGTTCCCATATCTGATGGTTGACCTCCACCTTCAGGATAATAAATTGTTTGATCAAGAATTATTTTATTAGAATCTATTACACCTAAAACTTTTGCTGTGAATTCACGTTTATCTAAATCATCATAGAAAGCTAATTTGGTTTCAGGGAAATCTAATTCATCAGGTAATTCTGTTTCTTCTTCCTCATCTATTTCATGAGCTGCTGCAATTTGAGTATAGAAATTATCTGGAATATTAGCATCAAAATCTTCTTCTTTAGATATTTCTTCAACTGTTTCTGGTGGTATACCATGTGAATCATAGAAGTTTATTAGCATATCTTCAGGGAAGGATGTTTTATTATCTTTTTTAAGTGTGTTAATAGATCGTTTGACTAAATTTCTACCTTTTTCTAATGTAGTATGATATCTTTCTTCTTCAAGATCAGTAATATTCAATATGTGATCTTTATTGTCTTTGATTTCAGGGTATGTCTGTGATAAAAAGTCTACTTGCATTTTCATTACATCAGATAAAGATTCTTGTAAATCTAATTCATTCATGTATTTAACAGTACGTCTTAATACAAGTCTTGCTAAATATCCTTCTTTTACATTTGATGGTATAATTCCATCAGCCAACATGAAACTTAAACATCGTGTATGATCAGCAACTATATAAATAGCTTCCATTGGAAGTGTTTCTTTTTGAAGTACTGTTGGGTCAATAGATAATTTTTTAGCTACTTTTTGCCTTAAAAGTTTCAAGTCAGAAATATCTTCAATATCCATCATACCCGCAATACGTGCATTTTCTGATAAAATTTCTGTGTTTAATTCTACCCCACTTAAATCAGTCAACTGATTTATAACAGGTTCAAAAGTTGCATCATATGCTGTAGGAGTACCTTGACTTACCCAAGCAATTCTTTCAAGACCATAACCTGTATCTACAATTCTTAATGGTATTTCTTCAAGACCATCTTTTGTTGTTTTATATTGAATAAATACAAGTGTTGCTAATTCTACACCATGAGCACATATTTCAAATGAAGGTCCTTCATTACCTCCACCTTTCCACCATGATTCTATGTAAGTAATTTCTTCTGGATTA
>OCTW011524872.1_pt1 | contig 17594 bp, 18 predicted proteins | sample 1539671 | NCBI WGS metagenome assembly OCTW01 (sample SAMN02144230, study PRJEB22623) | gut metagenome | biome: sheep rumen | host: Ovis aries | place: New Zealand
AAATGCAAAAGCTATATACATTATAAAATACAATAATATTTGTTTATTCTTATATCCATCTTTTTTTAAATTAAGATATATATATAACATGCCTATAATAATTGAAAAAACTATAATCATTCCATAACAAGGAAAATTAATTCTATGTATTATCAACTAATCACACCCTCTTGTATCCATATTGGCACATGTTACATAGCAACATATCATAAAAATCACAGCTGCTACCAAAGCAAAAATAATACTTCCTATAATAATCCACATTACTATTTTTAAGAATTTATTAGTAGGGTATTTAACTCTTCCAATTATCATAACTATAATACCTGAAATAGGACATAATCCAACTAAAGAAGAAAACATTACTCTATACGATTCAGGTAAAAAATATGTAATAGCAGACAATATAGTTGAACCCGCAAAATATAGTACTAGAGAAATTACTCCTAGCATTTTAGCATTAGGATTTTCACTTTTAACTGGTTGATTATTAACTGCTTCAACATTATTTTGTTCTAACGCTGTACCACAACTCTCACAAAAATTTGAATCAGTTTTATTATTTGTGCCACAATTAGGACATATTCTAGAATTTCCCAAAAATTATCACACCCTTCTCTACAATATCATTGTAACATACAAAAAGACATTTTTCTTCAAAATGCCTTAAATTTCATTAATATTTTTATATTATTACTCATTATTCCCCATAAAAATTGTATCTCCTTGTTTTACCACATAAGTATCGTTCATTTTTTCACCTTTATAAATTATATGATTGTAAATAAAAAAAATCATCCTAAATTCTAATTCTCATTAAAATTCATAGGATAATTATTTTTTTATAAATTTTGATTTTTTAGCTTTAAAGATTTTACTAATCTATCTGTAAGTTTTGGCTTAGCAAATTGTTCTTCTAATACTAAAACACTATTTTTATATCTGTTATATGCAGCCTCATAGTTTCCTTGTTCTATTTGTTCAACGCAATAATTCACTATGTTATCATAAATATAATCATAAATAATACCAGATTTTTCTTCTTTGTTTATTGTTTCAACAATTAATGGTGCCACTTCATAATAATGTTCTATATCTTCTTTTGAAACAAAATTATCTCTAAACCATCTAAGTATTGTCAACTCGTAGCAATTATCGTCAAACTTTTCTTGAAAATATTTCATACAAGCAGATGTTAAATAACATTTAACATCTGTATGTTCTGTACTACCATTTGTTGTGTCTATAATATGTGCTGACTTTGAATCACTATCGACTGCTACATGAATTGATTCATGTGGACCTTTAGGATCTGATGTGTACACATCTACTTTAGTATCATATTTACCGCTATTTGGAGTAGTTACTTTTATTATTGGTTTATCATCTGCCATTTTTATCACTCTCTTTCTTTAAATTAGATATAATTTTACCAATTTGGAATATAGCATATGATATTCCTTCTATATGGAACTTATTATCAAATTCAACTAAACATAGTTCTAGTTGGGAAATAATAGATTCTATTTTTTTATATTTATCTGTAATTATTTTATAATTCTTTGTTTCATAACTCTTTTTCCAATCTTTTATGTTTACATAAACATAATTTAAATAATCGATTATTTGTTGTTTATTCAATTCTAAATAGATTTTTTCTTCTAAAGTGTTTGCCTCTTCTATAGCTTGTTTTAAATTTAATAGAACATAGTTCAAGTTATCAGAAAATTCAAGACTATTTTTTTCATTCTCTTCCATCAACAAGTCTCCTTTCTTGGCTTACATTATAAACTTCTTTTAATTAATCAATAATTTTACCATTATTCTCCAAAAAATCGTAATACCTTGTTTAACTGTATATTGATGATTCAAATAATCACGTCTATGTAATTATTTGTTTAGTATATAGAAAAATCTTCCTTATTATATAGGATGATTAAATACTTTTTATAATTGTTTCTTTTAACTCTTCATCATAATATTTAAACATTTGTTGAATTATATCATCTCCAAGTTTATTAATCTTTTCAAAATCAGACATTAAACATTTAAATTGTTCAGGGCTTAAAACTTCTGATATGTATTTGATGGCTAAGAAGCTTAAGTCATAACCATTATAGTTTTGATTTACAAATGAGTCCCCGTGCTCCAACACATTCATCTTTGGTATTACTTTTGTTGATTCTTTTACTTTCATATAAAAATCTTTAAATTCTTTACTATTACGTAATAAATCTGTTTCGCCAGACATGAGCTGTGCCATGCCTTCATCATACCATACTATTCTCTTTGAGTAATCATTATTTAGTATATATTTCATATACATAATATGAAATAGTTCATGACTAGCCATATATAATTTTTTTAATTGAATTTCAGGATTTATATATGCATTAACCATTCCTTTATCATAAGTTCCTTCAGCATATTTGGGTAAGGATTCTCTTTCGCCCCTAATTCTGAATATAAATTCTCTGAATTCTTCTATAGTATCAAAATAGTTTACAACTATTCTTTCTTTATTTGATACGTTAAAGAATGTATTATATTCAACAACTTTTTTATTTAATAATGGTATTGTTGCTTGTACTAAATCTTCTAAACTATCTGAATAATTAATCTCGCATAAATTCGTTTTTAAAGTTTTTCTCATTTTATCACCAACCTATTATTTTTTGATTACAATATCAGAAAGAAGTTTTTCTTCCATGCCCTCAACATCATTTAAAGCATCATTAAATCTTTTACTACATATCCAATACTTATCTCTATCTTCAATCGGGTCTCTTATTTTCAATAGATTTTCAGAAGGAATATAGATGAATTCAGGTGCATTTTCTTCACTCTTTTTTCCAAAGCGAAAGCCAATTGAATATTCGCCACTTATCTTATCTTTAAGAGGAAACATTTGAATTCTATTCTCTAAAGGAGAGTACTTTGAATCGTAATCTTCTATATCACGGCAGTTTTGTTCTGTTAGACCAGAAAAAATAATATTAAGGATTTTTTTTAGTACTACTATTTGTTCACTATAATTTTGGATACTAAAACTATTAACTTTGGCAGTTCTATTATCACTATAATTACAATCAAATACTAAAGGAAACATAGCAGTAAATTTAGTAAGGATGTAATCTGTACTTACATAATCATTTGGATTACTGATAGTTAGTTGATCTTTTATAAAATAAAAAGCTATTCTATTTAAAATATAACTAATATTTATGGTTGATACATTTGTTATGGCCTTCTTATAATTTTGAGATAATCTATAATACTCTGCAACATCATAATCATCCTTATCTTTGTTAAGTGTATAAAATGAATTTATTTCCCTTTTGGCTTCTTTAAGTTCTAAAAATCTGTGTTCTAGTTCAAATACTTGATTTAACATGAGTATTAATTCTGATATTTGAGCGTTCTTTACTTTTTTTAAGGCTTTTTTGTTATTAAGCATAAATAAGTGCAGATCATCATTTTCATTATATATAGGGTTTTCTATCTCTTTTATTATTGTATCTATTATTTTTTTCTCTGGTCCTAATTTGTTATAAATGTATTCTTTTAAATCATTAATAAAATTATCTATTTCTTTTTCTGTAATAGAGTATCCTAATTTGAACTCTTCATCATTAATATTTAAAGCTTTTTTTAAGATGGTATAAATATCTGAATTAGCTTCCATATACTCATAGTACAAAGTTCTTAAGTTTGGTGAAGCCAATAATTCATCAGCTTGATATAATCTTCCATAACCTATGCTTTCATCTATTTCTTTTAGTTCTTTTTCACCCAAAATAGTATGTTCAAACTCTATTCCTTTTTTATGGCTTTTTTCATCTATTACTTCTTTTGTTCGCATTTTACTATCGTTTGGTATAATATAGTTTGCTTTTCCATCTGCTGAAAAGAATTTAAGATTATTTGCAAAGTGTTGAGTTGGAAGTTCATTTTTAATAAATGGTAAATCGGCTGCAAGAGTTAAAAAATATTGTTTTTCTTCTTCATCTTGGGCAATTAAAAACCAGTGCCTTATATTGCTAGTGGTATTTTCATTTGCTGTTGTTTGCACAAGTTCAGAATTAATATTGAATCTATCAAAGATCGTTTTTAAAATAATCGCCGCAGATTTGCAAATAACCTGATATTGATAACCACCAGTTGGAGTTTTTCTAGATGGCATACTGTCATCATTATATATTCTTTCCATCTCTTCTTGACTTAATCCGTAACTACCAAGTTTGTCATTTAAGAAAAAATCAGTATTTTTTTCTATTATTTGTCCTAATTCTAAATATGTATATCTAATTATCTGCTTTTTAGTCCAGTTAGGGTTTATTCTTTTTATAATACTATTAACTATAATATCTATGTTTTCCATTAGTGCTTACCACCACTATTCTTTTTATAAACGTTCAAATTTTCATTTTCTTTTACTACATTTCTGTATAATTTATAGTCATAATCATTAAAGGCAGTAGCTAAACTATCATAAAAATGTTTATCATATTTAATTTCTTGACTGTTAATATTTTTTTTGGTAACTAAAATATCTATTAGTGTTAATATATCATTTCTTAATTTTTCACTTAAATCCAATTTAACGATATTGATATTATTAAGTTCACAATATTCCAAGAAATTATCAATATGTTTAATTCGATAAATGGCCGGCTCATCAATTGACAAAAAATAATATCTTTTCGAATGAAATCTATCCTTTATATTGTATTGCAATAAAAGGGTATTTTTGTGGTTTTTTAATTCAACTTTATAAGCCACTAATTGTTTCATAGCATATTCACCCCATTCATAAATAAATATATTTAAATTTTATCATACATTATCATTTTTAACAAACTAGCATGTTCTTTCCTTAACTTTTTATTAATTTGTTTGTTGTTGCATTTCATAAGCTTCCTTAATAGATGGATATCTACTTTCTTTTCCATCCTTTATATAATAGTAATACTCATCATCAACAAGACAATCGGCAGTATCATCGCTTATTTGATAAAAATACCAATTACCATTTCTTTTTACAAAGTGTAAATAAAACCAATCAGTTGGACTGTTAGGAGAATTATTAATTCCTTCATCACCTTTACATTCTTCATCAGTACAATTATAGATATATACCATTATCATATCAACGGCTTCAATGTACTTATATTCTTCTTCAATTCCAACCCCATAACGATATACCTCTTCTTGATCTGCATTTTCATAATGGTGACGGGCAAATTCTAGATAATAATCTTGGTTGTTTGCTTCTTTTTTCTTTAGCACTTCATTTAATCTGTCTAAGTTGTTATGATATTTCTCTTTATCAATTTCAAAATAGTTTTCATATAGATAGTCATCTAGATTTTTAAATGATGTCAAGTCTTTCATAAAGTCGAGCATTATCTCTTTTGAAGTATAATATTTTTTGATATTTGTTTCTTGAGTGAGTAAAATGCTTGGCTTTGAAGTTACATTATGACCATTTTCTTGACTAGTTAAAATCACATTTGGAACGACAACAGCAATTAATGTTATTGTTAAAATCATTCCATAAGTATGAGTTTGTAAGAAGGCAAGTATGGCTGATACTATTCCTCCTCTGATATCTCCTTCAGCTTGATCATAGAGTAACTTTGCTAAATCTTGATCATAAGGTTTTAGCTTGGAATCGCATTTTATGCATCTTTTGTTTCTTAGGTGATTGATAGTTCCACAGAAAGGACAATAGCATTTATTCATTACTAGCCTCTTTTAACGTATATATTTTGATCGTATTAATGCTATTTTCGTTTTTATCATAAGAAATCTTATAGTAATTTCTTGGATTAGCATTTTGAACTTCTACTTTAACATCTTCTATATTGTCATATCCTTCTTCACTTAATAACTCATTTTCTTCAGAATAATATTTAACATAAAAGTTTTCAACATTTTCTGGAGCATATAAACTTAAATGAGCTTCATCATTTTTTAAATATACATAATACTCTTTTTCTTTTGTGTTATATTCATAAGTGTATGAATCGCTTTCTTTTAGTTTAAATTGATAGCCATTTTGGATAATAAAATATCCTCCAATTAATATAGTTCCAACTATACTACCTATTTGAAATGCTTTAGACCCTGTTATTTTAGATAAAGTAATGGTGTCATATTTATCTTTTAATTTTGCTAGTTTATACCATACACTTTTTTCTCTTGCTTGTTTTTGTTCTTCTTCAGAAAATGCCCCGCCACAAAAATAGCAATAGTTTGCATGGTTAACATTCTGTTGATTACATTTTTTACAACGCATATACTTCACTCTCCTGCTTTTATTTTAGCAAATTATTATCTATTTGTCAGGAGTTTTTTGTTTATTAGACCAATAAAAAAATAACTTTGAAAAGTTATTATTCTATTTTGGTGCAGGAAAGGAGATTTGAACTCCCACAGGTTTCCCTACTACCCCCTCAAAGTAGCGCGTCTACCAGTTCCGCCATTCCTGCAAAAAGTATTTGGCTTTTTTATATTATAAAAAAAGCAACTATCTCTTGTTGGCTTTTATATCTTATTTTAGATACATCTATCTAAATTATAATCAATTTGGTGCTCCAGGTCGGACTCGAACCGACATGATATTGCTATCGCAGGATTTTGAGTCCTGTGCGTCTACCAATTCCGCCACTAGAGCAGTACAAGAAGATTATAACATATTTTTTTTGTTTTGAAACAAAAATATATTCTTTTTATTTAATTTTCAACTAATGTATTAATATCTTTGTTAATTAATCCTTTTATTTTTTCTTTGTTCTTTTTTTCATCAAGTTTGTAGAAATTAATATTATCATTTATTAATAATTTTTCGGCGTCATAAATCATAATATAGCTCTCTTTCAAGAAGTATTTTACTGTTCTTCTCTTAATAAGACAAGAAAAAAGATTGATTTAAACTCAATCATTTTAATCTACCATATTCTCTTGTTCTTCTTTATAAATTGAAGAAAATAATTCTGTTTGTCTTGCATTCTCATTTTCTTCTTGTAATTTAGGTAAATCATCTAATGTTGCTAATCCAAAATAATCCAAAAAGTCTCTTGTTGTTTTATAAAGATTAGGTCTTCCAGGCATTGAACTTTTACCAGCTTCCTTAACCAAACCTTTAGCTAATAATTTTCTTAATGTATAGTCTGAAGATAGTCCTCTTAACTCATCAATTTCTATTCTGGTAATGGGTTCATTATACGCAATAATAGCTAGAACTTCTAAGGCCGCAGGAGATAATTGTCTTGTCTCTCTAGATACTGATAGTTTTTGAAAATAAGCTTTATGTTCTTCTTTGGTAGTTAGTTTAAATGTCTCTCCTAGAAAACGAATTCTAAGTCCCCGATCATCTGCTTCATATGATTTTTTTAACTGTAAAAGAAGTTCTTTTGCTTCTTCCATTTTTATTTCTAATATATCACAGATTGCTTCAAGAGTTAGTCCTTCGTCTCCTTGTACAAACAAAATACCTTCTAATACTCCTAGTTTATTCATGTTTTCTTACCTCCACGATTAATGAATCGAAATTTTTCTCTTGCAAAAGATTAATTTCCTTTTGCTTGCACATTTCTAAAATAGCTAAAAATGTTGCTACTAAGTATGGTTTATTTCCATATTCAAACAACTCTATAAAATCACATCTGTTTCGGACTTTTAAAATATTTCTTATATAATTTTGCCTATCTAAGATGTTGATTTCTCTCTTGGTAATTCTAGTTTCGACGGGAGCTTTTCCCTTAAGTCTTTTTTCTACTTCGAGCAAAGCACGCGCTAAATCCTCACCTGTTAATCCTGTTTCATTAAATAATTCCTGAGGAGTCATATACTCTTTTATATTTTCTGGTAGTTTAGTATATATTTGGCCGCGTTTTTCTTCTAATTCTTTTAAACTATCACATATTTTCTTATATTTTTCATATTCAATTATTTTATTTCTTAAGTCTTCTTCACTAGTTATGTCATACTCTTCAACTTGCTCTTCTTCTGCTGTTTTACCAATTAACATTTTACTTTTTAAATGAACTAAGGAAGAGGCCATAAATAAAAAATCTGCTCCCACGTTGATGTTTAGAGATTGCATATCTTCAATGTAGTTTAGATATTCTTCAATTATCTGACTCATGTTTATATCATAGATATCCATTTTTGTTTCTTTTACTAAGTGTAAAAGTAAATCTAAAGGTCCTTCAAAATTATCAATATGAATTTTATAATCCATCTACTTCACCTTCTAAATTCTAAAAATATTATACAAAAGATTCTCTGTTTTTGGCAAGTGCGAAAGAAAAACTGCTAGAATCTAGCAGTTATTTACAAGTATAGTTTGATGCTTGCATTTCAAAGGAAATGATTTTGGCATCGGTATTCTTTGGATAATAATACTTTTCTTTAAATAGTTTTTTAAAGTCAGACTCGCTTATTTTATCTAAGTTTATAGTCAAGTTATATTCAAATCCATTTACTTTTGGGCTTAAAGAAGCTTCTACACCATCAACATCTTCTAAGGAAGCAATTAGTTCATCATATTTGTCTAAACTCTCTTCATAATTCTCGATTGAAGATGAAACAGATTCAATTTCTTCTATTGATATTAGCGCATACTTGTTATTATTCTTTTTAAATGTATATATAAGATTATGTTTTCCATTTCCACAACTAAGTTCTGGGGCATTATTGCTATTAGAATTTAAAGATACAGCTGGATATTCGTTTTCAATTATTTCTTTTATAGCCACTTTAGCTATGCTACTTAATGGAGTAACATTTGCTATCTCATATGATTGATCTAAACTGGTCGTTACTTCTTCGGCAATTATTTTAGTCCTTCCTAAAAGTTCTTCCGTTTTGGAATAGTATTCTAAATAATATGGATGATTGCGGAAAAAATTTGATGTCCCAACTTTATTTGTTATTTTAAAAGTTATGTTTGAACTAGATGTATCTAAAACAAAATCAGTAAGACTAAAGCCATTCACTTCAATTGCTAAATCACTTGTCAAATCATAAAAAACGGTTTGATTATCTTTTGACTCTTCAGGTGGTGTTGTTTCTTCAGATGGACTTTGAGGGTCAACGTATGGGATAGGTGGCGTATCAACAGGACTTAACATTTCCATAATCCTTGGTAAAAACAAAATTCCTAATGCAAAGATGACAATAATAATAATAGTTGTTATTACACCACTTTCTTTTTGTTTCATGCTTCCTAAATTAGTAGGCATTAACTCTGTTTTATTTATTACAATTTCTTCTTTTTTCTTGGCCATAGAATTATCCCCTTTTCTATCTACAACATTATATCATCGTTTTTTTAAATTGTAAATGAAGGCTTAAGTAAATATTTTACAAATATCTCTTTTTTTTCGACATTATTTTTGCTTTTACTATGCTAGGATAGCAAACTTAAGAAAGGAGGAATTACTATGACTTAGGCATGTAACTCTAAAAAAAGAAAGGAAATGTATGAAAAAGATTATATTTTTATTATTATATTTATTTTTAAGTGTAGGAATAGTTAAAGCAGAAGAATTATATGATTCTTTTCACTCTATTTTCCATTATAAGTATCATTATGTTGATAATAATGGGAAATTTGGTGACTTTGAAATAATCCAAAGAGATTCAGATTCTTCTTATGCATATTGCATAGAGCCTGGAATGCCTTTAACTCTTGATGCTTACCACGGATACCATGATTTTTCTTTTGATGATATGGCTTCTAAAGTTTCCTTGAGTAAAGAGCAATTACAAGACATAAGCATCTATTCTTATTTTGGCTATTTGTATGAAGATCATAGTGATTCTTCTTGGTTAGTAGCTGTCCAAGCCAAAATATGGAAACTTCTGGGCCGAGATTTTCAATTTACAAGTAGAAATAGTCAAGCCAATCCCTATTTATATATTATTGATACTCCCTTTGAGATTGAAAGAGAAATGAATGAACTTGAGCAGTTAAAGGAAGCATACTATCATCCTCCTGAATTTGATGAATTTACACTGAATATAGGAGAGACAAAAGAGATAGTGGATTTTTCCCTTTATGATTATGAGCTTGCCCAAAAATATGAAAATGTAGAAAAAAAAGGACACAAGTTGTTTATTAAGGGGAATGAAGTTGGAAAACATGAAATAGTGTTACAAAGAAGATTTTTAAATTATCCAACTACTCCATTTGTTTACCACTTAGATTATGGTCAAAATCTATTTGTTCCAGGAAATATTCCCACTATTTATATTAAAATATCATATACTGTTAAGGAAAATGAAATTACCCTTACTAAATATGATGAAGAAGACAAGAAGTGTTCTTTGCTATTTGATGATACTATCTACTCTCTTTATAAGGAAGATGGTACCCATATAAAAGATGTTTCATTAAAAAAGTGTAAAGCTAAAATAAATAATCTTCCTTTAGGTTCTTATTATTTTCTTGAAAAGATAGCTCCCAAAGGATATGAGTTAAATACTAGTAAAATTGTGTTTACAATAGATAAAGATTCGCCTACCAGTATTAATATTTCAACTTTTGATAAAAAAATAAAAAGACATTTAAAAATACATAAAGATTATGTCGAAAATAAGAACAGTTTAATACCTGAAGAAAACGCTGTTTTTCAAGTTATTAGTAAAGATTCTTTAGAAGTTATATCGACTATACACACTAATCAAAATGGTGAGGGAGAGACAATATTAGAACAAGGAGATTATATTTTAAAACAAATTAAAGGAAAAGATAATTATGCTTTTATTGATGATACTTATTTTTCGGTTGATTATGATGATATTGTTTTAAATTTAAAAAATGAACCTTTTGTTGCAAATGTGATAGTCCAAAAAATAGATGCCAAGACAGGCAATAATATTAAAATTAAAGGGATAGCTTTTGAACTGTTTGATGTTTTAAATAATAAAAAAGTTTGCCCCAATGAAGAATGTCTTTATTATACAGATAAAGATGGTAAAGTATTGTTAAATGATTTAGTTTATTCAACTTATGAATTAAGAGAAATTGAACAAAAAATAAATGGATATCTAGTTAATAATAACCATTTAACTTTTAACGTTTCTACTTCTAAAGAACTATATTATGAATTTGCAAATGAACCTAAAGAAGTATCGTTAGTTATTAAAAAGACTTATCAAGATGGGCAAGAAAATTTATTAGAAGAAGGAGCAATGTTTACTATTTTAAGTGATGAAAACATCGTTGGTAATATTACTACAGATAAAAATGGTGAGGCCAGAATTAATATTCCTTATGGAAAGTATAAAGTAGTCCAAAAAAAAGGTAAAATTGGTTATCAATTTGTACCTGATATTATTGTTGATATAGATGATGAAGCACAGGATGTGGTTACTTTAAATTTAGTAAATCAACCTGTCCTAAAAAATGTAAAAATATTAAAAAAAGATTCTTCTAGTAAAGAAGCAATTACTATTTCTAAGATCAAGTTTGAATTATATGATGTTATCAAATCAAAAAAAGTATGTTCTAATGCTGAATGCACATGGGAAACAGATGAAAATGGTGAAATATTTATTCCTAATTTAGTTTATTCTTCCTACGAATTAAAAGAAATTCCTCAATTTATTAAAGGCTATTCTTATCAAACTGAAGGTCTTTCCTTTACTATTGATGAAACTTCTAAAGAGACTACTATATTAGATTTTTTTGATGAGGCTATTGAAGGAAAGATTCATATTGTAAAAAAGAATTCACTTGGTGAAAACTTGGCAAATGTTTCTTTTCATATTTATGATGAAAATCATAATTTAATAAGTATTGCCACTACTCATCAAGATGGATGCGTTGATGTCTTTTTAAATCTTGGTAAATATTATATTCAAGAAGTTTCTACTAAAGAAGGATATGAATTAGATAAACAAATATATGAAGTAGATTTGTTTCAAAATAGTTCTTCTAATTCGCTTGTTACTAAAAATCTAGAAATTATAAATTATAAAATTCCAAATACATATATGCAAAAGAATTCTTTTCCTTTTACGGTGTTATTAATAGGAGTTTTATTATATGTTAAAAAAAAGCTTTATATTAATTAGTATTATATTTATATTTCTGATGTGTATTGGTTTTGAAAATACTGAAGAGATTTCACATTATCTCAAAAATCAGCAAGAATTAATTAATTATTATCAAGAAAAAAAAGAAAAGACTCTTGATAGTTACTATGGTGTATTAGAAATCCCATCTATTCATTTAAAAAGAGGGTTCTTTTCGCTTGAGTCCCCTCTTAATCATGTAGATAAATCTATTGAAGTAATATCATCTTGTAATCCCAAAGAAACTTGTGACTTTATTTTAGCTAGTCATTCTGGTGATAGCCCAATTTCATTCTTTAAAGATTTAGATAAGCTTCAAATTAATGATACAGCTAATTTAAATTATAATCATGAAATATATACTTATTATTTAAAATCTATTGAAAATGCTATAAAAGATGGAAGTATTTCGTTAGAAAAATCTTCTCTTTCAAGACTTATTTTAACGACCTGCGATAAGCAAAACAACTCTATTCAAAAAATCTATATATTCGAAAAAGAAGAGACTTAATTGGTCTCTTCTTTTACTAATTCTAAAGCTGCTTCAATTGTTTTATCCATATCATAATACTTATAGTTCCCAAGTCTACCCCCAAAAATAACATTATTATTTTCTTTAGATAGTTCTTGATATTTCTTAAACAATTCATTATTTTTATCATTATTTACTGGATAGTAAGCTTCATCACCAATTTTCCAGTCACATGGATATTCACGGGTAATAACAGTTCCTTTTTCATCTTGAAACTCAAAATGTTTATGTTCAATGATACGGGTATATGGTGTTTCTCTATCAGTATAATTTACTACAGCGTTTCCTTGATAGTTATCGATATCACTTAAATACTCACTTTCAAATCTTAAGCTACGGTATTCTAAGTTTCCTAACTCATAATTATAGTATTCATCTATCATTCCTGTATATAGAATTTTTTCTCCTAAACTATCATATTTTTCTTTATTCTTTAGATAATCAACACCAAGTTCGACATCGGATTTTTCTAACATAGCTTCAATGATTTTGTTATATCCTCCCATTGGAATGCCTTGATAGCGATCGTTAAAATAATTATTGTTAAATGTAAATCTGACAGGTAATCTTTTAATAATAAAACTTGGTAATTCCTTACAGTCACGACCCCATTGCTTTTCTGTGTATCCCTTTACTAACTTTTCATAGATATCTCTTCCCACTAAAGAAATGGCTTGTTCCTCAAGATTTTTTGGTTCTTTTCCATTTAACTCTTGTTTTTGTTCTTCTATTCTTTTTTTAGCATCTTCTGGCGTGATAACATCTCTCCAAAGTTTGGTGAAAGTATTCATATTAAATGGAAGGTTATAAAGTTCTCCCTTGTAGTTTGCTACGGGTGTATTTATATAATTATTAAAATCCGCAAACTGATTTACATAATCCCATGTACTTTTATTAGAAGTATGGAAAATATGAGCGCCATATTTATGAACATGAATTCCTTTGACATCTTCACAGTAAATATTTCCTCCAATATGGCTTCTTCGATCTAGTACTAAACACTTTTTCCCTTTCTTAGTCATTTCAAAAGCAAATGTTGCGCCAAACAAACCAGCACCAACAATTACATAATCATATTTTTTCAATATACTTCACTCCTAATATCATACTATCATAATTGACTTTCAAATGCAAAAGAAATAACTATTGATTTTATCAATAGTTATCAAAAGTAATTATGATTCTTCTTTATGTCCACAGGAAATACACTCGTTATGGTTTTTCTTTTCTACTAGAGTTCCCCCACATTCTGGGCATGGTTTTGATAATGGTTTATCCCAGGAAGCAAAATCACATTTAGGATAATTGTTACACCCATAAAAAATTTTACCCTTTCTTGTTTTCTTTTCGATAATTTTACCTTCACATTTAGGGCAAGGCATAATCTCTACAATTTTCTTTTCTTCTTTTTTGATGAATTTGCAATTTGGATAATTTGAACAGGCAGTAAATTCTCCATATCTTCCTTTTCTAATGACTAGAGGACTTCCACACTCTGGACAAGATTCACCTGTCTCTTCTGCGCTTTTCTTTTCCATGTTATGAAATGCATCTTCTACCATTGGTTCAAATTCATTATAGAAATCTTTTAATACTTTGATGTTGTCTTTTTTATCCTCTGCAATTTCATCTAAGTCTGTTTCCATACTAGCTGTATATTTAACATTAATAATGTTACTAAAGAATTCTTGAAGTTTATCAGTTGTCTCAAAGCCAATTTTAGTAGGGACTAGTTTTTTATCTTCTACTTTTATATATTCTCTTTCTTTTAGAACTGAAATAGTTGGAGCATAAGTGCTAGGTCTTCCTATTCCTAAGCTTTCCATTTCTTTGATTAATGTTCCTTCTGTAAATCTTGATTCTGGTTTGGTAAAATGTTGTTCTTTGACAATTTCTTTTGACTCAATATTACCATCTTTATATTCTTCAAAGTCTGGTAAAATACTATCTTTTTGTTCTTCAAATCTAGCATACACTTTTAAGTAACCATCAAATTTTAAAACTGAACCTGTTGCTTTAAATAAGTAATCGTTATTTTCTAAAAGAACGGTTGTGTTAATTAATCCTGCTGAAGCCATAATAGACGCTAAGGCACGATAGTAGATTAACTCATATAATTTGTATTCTTCTGGCGTTAAAAACTTTTTAATTGATTCAGGTGTTCTTTTGATACTTGTTGGTCTTATTCCTTCGTGAGCGTCTTGAATACTTTCTTTTTTCTTAGGCACTTTGACGCTGCCAACATATTCTTTACCAAAGTTTTTTTCAATGTATTCTTTTGTTTCGGCCACAAAGTTAGGAGATACTCTTTCTGAGTCTGTACGCATGTATGTTATTAATCCGACTTGTTCGTTATCAAGTTCTACTCCTTCATATAGCTTCTGGGCTATTCTCATTGTTTTAGAAGATGGATAGTTAAGTTTAGAAGAAGCCATAGCTTGCATTGTTGTTGTTTTAAATATCGGTTTAGAATTTCGCTTTGTTTCTTTCTTTTCAATATCTTTAATATGAAATATGGTTGATAATCTAGATAAAATAAGATTTGCTTCTTCTTCGGTTTTAATTTCTATTTTTTTGTCTTTATATTTTTCTAACTCAGCATCAAAAGAAGCAAACTTAGCTGTTATACTCCAATATTCTTCAGGAACAAAAGCAAGTATTTTTCTTTCTCTATCAACAATTAACTTTAAGGCTACACTCTGCACTCTTCCAGCGCTTTTTCCACCTGTTTTACTTTGCATTAGTTTGCTCAATCTAAAACCAATAATACGGTCAAGAATTCTTCTTGTCTCTTGACTTTTTACTAAACTTTCATCAATCTTTCTAGGATGAGCCACAGCATCTAAGACTACACCCTTCGTAATTTCATTAAAGGTTACTCTTTGATAATCATCTTCTTTTATTCCTAGACTTTCTTTTAAATGCCAAGATATAGCTTCTCCTTCTCTATCTGGGTCGGTTGCTAACAAAACTAAATCAGCTTTTTTTACCTCGCTCTTTAGTTCAGAAATTAATTTCTTTTTTCCAGAAATCGGAATGTAATTTGCTTTAAAATCGTTGTCAACATCAACTCCTAAGCCAAATTTACCAGTTGTTGCCAAATCCATAATATGACCTTTACTTGATAATACTTTGTAGTCATTTCCTAAAAAGGCTTGAATAGTTTTACTTTTATGTGGCGACTCCACAATCATTAGTTTTTTCATTTTTCCTCCTGTTTTTTCTAATCAATTTTCTTACCACTATTCATTATTAAATCATGAACTGGACGATATGTAAACCTATAATCTTTTGTTGGCCCATATATTTTTAATAATTCTAAATGTCTTTTGGTAGGATATCCCTTATGTTTAGCTAGTTCTAATTCAGGATTTTTTTTATCCATCTCATATAAAATATGATCTCTAGTTACTTTAGCAAGAACGCTTGCTGCCGCAATAGTTATGGATAACGCATCTCCATGAATAATCGCCTCATTTTTTATTGGATAATTAGGTAATGGCATGGCATCTGTAATGATATAATCTGGACTTACGTTCATATTTTCAATTGCTTTTTTCATAGCTAATCGGCTAGCTTCATAGATGTTAATTTCATCTATTGTTTTAGCGTCAACTATGCCAATTCCGTATGCAATCGCATCTTTTTTAATAATATCAAAAAACTTTTCCCTTTTCTTTTCACTTAATTTTTTGGAATCGGTTAATCCTTCTAATACATAGTTTTTAGGTAAAATTACTGCTCCAGCTACTACTGGACCACATAAAGGTCCTCTTCCAGCTTCATCACATCCACATATAAGATTAAAACCATTCTTATAAAGTTCTTTTTCTCTTTCTAATAAATCAATTTCCATTATTATTTCCTATCTAATGTTATTCCTTTTATTTTTTCAGATGTTATATCTCTTATAATTTTGGTAGATACCCTTTCGTAGTTTACTTCACCGTGTTCAAGCAAGCCATATTTCTTGGCGATAGTTTCATATACGCTTTCGATATTATCATCAATTACTCTTTCCACGCCATAAATATCTCTTAATATGTTTGGATAGTAGCTTGATAATTTTTTTAAGATGTGAACGGCCACTTGATTGATTGGTATTATACTTTCCTTAATAGCAGAACAAGCAGATAAATTTAGTGCTTCTTCATCACTATTTAATTTAGGCCATAACAGACCAGGTGTGTCTAGAAGAGCAATATCACTCTTTGTTTTTAACCAGGTTAAGTTTTGGGTAACGCCAGGATGATTCTCTGCTTTAGCAATATTTTTACCACACATACGATTTATTAATGTTGATTTTCCAACATTTGGAATTCCAATTACTAAGGCTCTTATCTCTTTTTTGTTTAATCCTTTTTTATTTCTTTTTTCTTGAATGTCCTTGGTTAGTTCATGAGTTAAATCTATTAATTTTTGAATTGAGTTTGGCTCATTTAAGTCTAAGACTAAGACAGAAGATCCTAAGTTTTCATAGTATTTAACCCAACTATTTGTTATTTTTTCATCACAAAGATCTTTCTTTGTCATGATTAGAATCTTCTTCTTATTTCCAATCAATTCATAAATATCTTTAATCTTTGATGAAAACGGAATTCTTGCATCTACAACTTCATAGACAATATCAATCATATCATATTTTTCCTGTATTAATCTTCTTGCTTTAGCCATGTGTCCTGGATACCAGTTGATATTGGTTTTGCCAACACTTTTACTTTCGTCCATATTACTCATAAGAATCACTCCTTTTCATAAGAAACTTTACTTAACAATTATATCATAATTTTTTAATTATTAAGATACCTCAAAGCATCTTCATATAAGTTTTTATACTTGAAGACTATTTCTACACCATTTCCTTCAGAAATTATAATTGAATCAATAAGTTCATTTATAATATTCCTATCAATAAAATCTATTTTACCTATTTTGCTAATTTCCTTTATTCTTTCTAAATTATTACTTATAG
>OCTW011547952.1_pt1 | contig 17592 bp, 13 predicted proteins | sample 1539671 | NCBI WGS metagenome assembly OCTW01 (sample SAMN02144230, study PRJEB22623) | gut metagenome | biome: sheep rumen | host: Ovis aries | place: New Zealand
ATCCCAGATATATCAATCTTAAAAGAATTGTCAAATAAATATAATATAGATATAAATGACTTATTAGAAGGAAATAATATAAAGAAAAAGAAGAATAAACTATTATTGATTATTCCAATAATAGTAATAATTATTCTAATTGGAGTATTATTAATTACTATTAATAATAACAACTTTGAATTTAAAACTATTTCTTCAAAATGCCTTGATTTCAAATTATCTGGAAGTGTTGCTTATAATAAAGACCACTCATCACTATATATATCTAATATAGAATTTTGTGGTAAAGAAAATAATGAAGTATATAAAAAGATAGAATGTAATTTATATGAGACATATAATAATACTGAAGTAAAAATAAGTTCATGTACTAAAAAAGAAAATCTATCTTTAAAAGAATATTTAAAAGTAACAAAAATAAATGTTAATAATTATAAAACATCATGCCCTAATTTTAAAGATTCTAAATTATATCTAAAAATAGAAGCAACAACTACTGACAATAAAAAAGAAGATTTTAATATACCAATTAAATTAGAAGATAATTGTTAATTCAACTTAAAGTTTAGTTTCAAACTAAACTTTTTTTGTTATAATTATCTTGGAGTTGAAGAAAAATGAAAAAGAAATTATTAATATTTAGTTTAATCTTAATAGTAGGATTATTCCTAACAGGATGTGGAAATACCACAAGTGATGCCCTAAAGTTTAAAGAAGAATATGAGAGTTTAAATGGAGAAAAAACAGATTCTGGTGCACGTATTAGAAATCTAAATATTCCAAAAGATAATCCATTTGTCTATTCAACAGCAAAAGAAATAAATAGTAAGATTGATAAAGGCGATACTTTTATGGTTTATTTCGGTTTTAGTAAATGTCCTTGGTGTAGATCAATAATGGAACAATTTATAAAAGTTGCTAAAGACAATAATGTAAATACTATTTACTATGTTGATGTATTAGATATTCGTGATGTAAAAGAAGTAAAAAATGGAGAGGTAGTAACAACAAAAGAAGGAGATAAAGACTATATGGCCTTAATAGAAAAAATAGGCAATGTCTTAGAAGATTATACTTTAGAAGAAGCTAATGGTAATAAAGTACCTACAGGAGAAAAACGTATCTATGCACCTAATATAGTAGTAATATCAAAAGGAAAAGCTATAAAATTAGAAACAGGAATTGCTGATGATTTAAAAGACCCATATGATACATTAACAACAACAATGAGAAAAGATACTTATGATAAACTAAAATGTATCATGAAATGCTTTAACGATGAACAAGCAACTTGTAGTAAAACAATGTGCTAAATAAAAAATAAATAAGAATATTAAACAAATATTCTTTTTTTTGTATAGATATTTTGATATAATTAAGATAATAGGTGAAAGTATGAAAAGAGTAAATAAAAAGACAATTGTTGAAATAATAATCATCATAAGTATACTCCTAATATGCTTTCTTTATTTGTGGTCTAAAGGAACAAAAGCTGCCTATGAGACAGAAGTAGAACAAAGCTCACAAATGCCTATAGCTGGTTGGCATATTACAGTAGATGGAGAAGACGTAACAACAGAACAAGAAAAACAAATAAGTATTTCTGATATAACTTGGAATACTTCTCATACACGTCCTGGAAAAGTATCTCCTGGAAGCACTGGAACAATGACTATTATAATAGACCCACATGGTACAGAAACAGCTCTAAAATATGAATTAGAAATAATAGATAAGCAAGTAGATCCCAATACTGTACTAAAAGTAAATAGTGTAACAAGTCCTAATACAACACTAAATAAAAATGGAAACAAGTATTCTGGATACATTTATTTATCAGATATTGATCGTGATCTAAAACCAAGAATTATTTTAGATGTTGAATGGGAAAATGATGATGATGTTAATGACCTAGATAGGGAAATTACTTCTCAAGAAGATTATTTATTAATAAAATTTAATGCAACTCAATATAAAGGAAGTTAATATGAAAGAAAGAATTAGTAATAAAATTCATATAAAGTATTACGAAGAAAAGAAAAGATTTCTTCTTTTTGCTGTTGGAATATTATTACTATTATTTTTAGCTTTCTATATCTTAAATAGATCTTTTGCTTCATATGAAAGTAATGCTAGATTAAATGCTGGAATAGATCAAGCATTATACATTTTTGGAACAGATGAAATAGACTTTAATCTAGATCCAGAACAAATAGTACCAAGTGATGATCCATATGTTTATAAATTTAGTATTCAAAACTATGATGATGAAAAAGATACTGATGTCGATATAGAATATACAGTAGACTTGCGTACAACAACAAACCTACCAATAACTATAAAATTATATCGTAATGAAAATTATGATGCAGCTGGGGCTAATAACTTATTAGGAGATCCAGTAATTAAACAAGATGAAGATAGTGCATATTACAGAACTTATAATCAACTAGGAGCATATGATATGCCTTATACAGCAAGAACAAAAGATATTTATACAATAGTAATAAATTATCCAAAATCATTTAGTGATTATGAAGTATATGCTGACTATATAGAAGATATAGAAATAACTATTAAATCAAAACAAGTAATTTAAAAGGAGTGATACTATGATGAACAAAATAAGAGAACATAAAAAATTAAGTATAATTATCTTAGTTGTTTTAGTAGTCTTTGTCATCATAGGAATTACTTTTGGTAGATATATCTATAATATGATTAATAACTATATCCTAGAAACAAAAGGCTTTTACTTCAATAGTAGTGTCTTAGCTGTAAATACTAAAAACTATAATATACGTAACTGGGATGGTGTTAATAGTTATACATTAAATATTGATTTAAATAATAGAAAAAACTCACTAATTACAACTAAAGAAGATATTGCCTATGAAATAGAATTATCATGTAGTAATAATGTAGAATGCACAAGTTCAAAAGAATCAAGCGTTATCTATAAAACATCAGGTGAAGATAGTTTTACTGTTACTATGACACCACTAGGTAACTTTACAGAAACAGATGAAGCAGTAGTAACAATAAAAGCAAGAAGTACATCTCCATATAAAAAAGAATTATCCGCTGTCTATCATATAGGTATTGAAACAAGTAACTTTACTTATGAAATAATAGATAATCCAGGAGATATATATTTTACTTTAAAAATGACTAATTCACTTACATTTTACAAAGTAGATGAAGCTTTTGGATCATATCAAGTAGGAGATAAAATAGGTCTAGAAGAATATGATACATTAAGTGATGATGACAAAGCAAAAACAACATCAGCAACAGTTGACTTATCTTTTAATCCTAATGATGTAATACTTGATATGACTAACTCATCATATATTCATAGAATAGCTAATTCTGAAACAACAGAATCTATATCTGGCTATCAATATGTAAGCGGTTATTCACTAAAAATACCAGCTGCATCATCAGAACAAGTAATATTCTATAAAAAAGATCGTAATATGGATTATACATATCCAATAACTAATGAAGAATCAATAATAAATTTAACTGCAACATTAGCACAATAGTATGCTATAATTATGAAGAATAGGGAGGCTAGTGCATATGAATGTAATAGATGAATATATGAACTTTTTAATAACTAGATATGTAAAGTATGCATTAGTATTCTTTAATGACGATACAGATCTATTATTTATAAAAGAACAATTAACATATTTATTTAAAATATATACTAATTATAAATATTACAACTTAGTCGCAACAATCGATGATCCAGATAAATATGATTATAATAACTTAGTAAAAGAATTCGATGGAATGAAAGTAGAATTATATTATGAGTTAGCCAATCATGAATTAGAATTATCTAATAAAGTATATTCAACAAGAAAAGAATTAATAGAGAAAGCTTATCATGTTGGACTATTTATAGTAAGAATGGTCGATAATGAAGAACTAAGTCCAGAACTAATAAATAAGTTATTAGATGAAGATGATCTAATGAATAAATATATAAATAAATTTAGAGATGAATTAATTAACTTAGTAAAAGATACTAAAACTATTTCTAATAAATTCTTTAAAGAAGAACAAGAATACTATATAACTAATTATTTAAAATTTGATAAAGATAATGACTTGTTCTATGTAACTCTAACTCCTAATATTAAAATGTTAGAGAATAATTATAAGAAAACATTAGTAGAACGTATCTTTGAAGATGGAAGATTAACAAAAGACATTACTGAGTTAATTATTAATAAAATAAGTAAGAACATCTTACAAAGAACAATAAATAATGAGTACATAGAAAAATACATGATTAAAATAGATGATTCATTATTCTCACATGGTAGTTTTATCCTAGGAGATTTAATAAATAACCCATTATTTAGAAAATATGTAATACTTCTAACAGAATTCAATACATATACTACCAAGACTAAGTTCTTTCAAAACTATGAATGTGCATGCTTACAAGATATGTCACATATTGCTGATGTAAGAGAAAAACTAAATGATATTGATAACTTAGGAGCCTTTACAACAGTAGTAATTAATAAATATAAAGATAGAGATTATGATACAATCTCAACTTATCAAGGAAACTTCAATTTATATATCCGAGGGGAGGTTAGATGATGGATACCTACGTAAGATTTTTATATGAATTTTTATCAGTATTCTTTTCAGGTATAGGTATGATTTTTGGTGGAATAGTAAATGGTTTTATCCAAATGTTTAATCCAAAAAATTATATTTATACTATAGAATTCTATAAAAATGATTTTTCTGGTCCTGAATGGGTAGCAGTAGGATTTGCTGTTCTATTACTAGTAGTTATTTTAGGACTAATAGTATTACTAATATACTTTTTAGCAAAAAAATATATTAAGTTTAGAAAAACATTAGTAGAACAAGAATCTATGCTAGAAGAAATAGGACAATTAAATAAAACAGTAAAAGACTTAGTAGAAGAAAAAGAAAAGATTCTTGCTATGAAAGTTTCTCAATTAGGATTAAAACCTGGTGAAGAAGCAGAAATAACAAATGAAGAAGAAGTAACAGGAGATGAAGAACAAGATCCAGATAAAATTAATCTTGATAATGTCAGATTCTCTAAACTACATGCTATAGATGTAGCTTATAAAGGCTATACTGTTCAAAAATATAATAATGACTTTACACTAGAACAATTAGTAGAATTATTCAGAAACTTTGCAGCATCAAAACTAAAACTATATTATACAACAGAGATGATTAGATTATTTATAAGTGCTTTAAGTGCTACAAAGCTAGTAATCCTACAAGGTATTTCTGGTACAGGTAAAACTTCACTTGCATATGCTTGGGGTAAATTTATTAAAAGAGATGCTATAATCGCTTCAGTACAACCATCTTGGAGAGACCGTACCGAGTTATTTGGATATTTTAATGAGTTTACTAAAAAGTTTAATGAAACTGAAGTATTAAAAGGATTATATGAAGCAAATTACACAGATGATGTTTATGTAACAGTACTAGATGAAATGAACATCGCTCGTGTTGAGTATTACTTTGCTGAAATGCTATCTATTCTAGAAATGCCTAGTCGTGATGAATGGATAGTTGAACTTGTACCTAGTGTTTGGGATACTGACCCAGTACTATTAAAAGGTGGAAAATTACAAATCCCAGGAAACATGTGGTACATAGGAACAATCAATAACGATGACTCTACATTCGCCGTTACTGATAAAGTGTACGACCGTGCGATGCCAATAGATATTAACGATAAAGGTCAAGTATTTGAACCAATTGATACAGAGGCAATGAATATTAACTCATCTTATTTAGAAAGCTTATTTGCTCAAGCAAAAGAAAATCATCCATTATCAGAAGAGATGCAACATAAAATAGATGAAATGGACGACTACGTTATTAAACATTTCCGTATCGCTTTTGGTAACCGTATCGTTAAGCAAATGAAAGACTTTGTCGCAACATTCGTAGAATGTGGTGGAAAAGAAGTAGATGGAGTAGATTACTATATAGCGCGTAAAATACTTCGTAAATTTGAACAATTAAATTTAGCTTATATTCGTGATGAAATAGATGGCTTTATCGAATACTTAGATAAAGAATTTGGTAAAGAAAACTTTAATGAATGTAAAGATTATTTAACAAGACTTAAAAAACTAGTATAATAGGAGGTGATTAGATGGATAATGAATTCGAAAAAGAAGTTGAAGAAGAAAAAGTAAATAATAATGATCAATTAAAAGATGACTACTTCTTAAATAACTTGAATTCAACTCTAGGAGTAAAACGTGATTATGAAAAAATGCAATATGATCATGAATGGCTAGAGATAATAGAAGATACTATTCCATATATTGATAATATCGTACGTAATCCTAAAAGATTTATCATAAATGAAGAAGAAATAGTAAAAGTAGAATTAGCCAAAAGAGTAACAGTAGAATCCGTTATTCACTTATCACAACATACATCTCTTATCCAAGATATAGATAAGAAAACAGGAGATGTAAAACCTTCTAAAATACTAAATATTAATCGTGATGAATCACTAGATACCTATGAAAATAGATTTATATTTACTCTTATTAATAACTTAGAAATGTTCTTCAATGAAAGAATATCAGAGTCAGGAGATAGCTCATATTATGTTGATAAAAAAGACCTAAATTATGAAGCTAATACTAAAGTAGGTACCGAAAATATTAAAATATCATTAACTATACATAGTTTAGATAAAGACTTAGAAGAAATGCAAAATTCTAATGGAATGACTTATCAAGATAGAGTAAGAAAAATAAAAATGCAAATAGATGGATTTCATGGTTCTGAGTTATATCAAACTCTAACTCATCTTCATGTATCTCCAGTAAGAAGTCCAATTAGAAAAACAAATGTAATCTTAAAAAACCCTAATTTCCAAAAAGCAGAAGCTTTATGGAATTATATAAACAGCTTTGTCTCAAAAGATCAAAAAGAGTATCAAAAGCTAGATTACTTTGATGATGGACAAATAAAAAGTGATTATGACCAAGCTGTCTTAATGGCCTATATTGCTAATAAGACATTAGGAGAAGAAAGAGAACTATCAGAGAAAAAAGTAGTAACAGAAATGATAAGTCGTTTAATTGAAAACATCTTAGATACAGACGTAGATATGACAGAAGATAAATTAAAAGAGATGTTTGATAAACAAATAAAGAATATTAAGGAAAGAAATATAGAAAAAGCAAAAACTATCTTTAACACATTAGAAGATAGATTAAAAAGAGAAAAGAAAATGTTTGATGATCAAATACTTATCCTAAAAGAAGAAGGATAGAAAGTAGTGATGTAAATGCAAAAAATATTTGATAATAAAATCTTTAAAACAATATTAAGCATTATAGAAGTAATAATATTTATAATTGTCCTATTATATTTAATATTTGTTATAGCACAAAGACTAACTAATAATAGTTCTATTTTAGGATATAGAGTATTCACAGTCGCAACTGGTTCAATGAATCCTAAATATAAAATAAATGATGTAATAATTGTAAAAGATGTAAATCCTGATAAATTAAAAGTAGGAGACGATATAGCCTATCGTGGAGAACGTGGTGGACTAGAAGGAATACTAGTATCACATAGAATTATAAAAATAGAAAAAAAAGACGATGGAACTCTTCGTTTCTTTACTAAAGGTATTAATAATAAAATAGAAGATCCATCTTTTGATGAAAGTCGTATTATTGGACAAGTAAAAGGAAAACTACCAATAGTAAATGAACTAAATCATATTGTTAAAAATCAATTTGGTTTCTTCTTCTTAGTATTTGTACCATTAGTATTAGTAATATTCTTAGAAATAGCAGAAACAATTACTAATATCAAAATAGAAAAAGGTGAATTAGAATTAGCTAATTCAAAAGAATCCACAGAAGTTGTGGAAGAAGAAGTAAAAGATGATAAAGAATCTGTTGAAAAAGAAATAGAAGAAGAAAAAATTGTGGAAACACAAGAAGAAGTAAAAGAAGAATCCACAGAAACTGTGGAAGAATTAAAAGAAAAACCCCAAAAGATAAAAGCAAAACATGTAATAGAAGTATTAGAAGAGGAGAAAAAAGAAGATACTGATGAAACTATCTAAAGATGAACTAAAAAGTGTTTATAGTAAATTACAAAATAAGCGTAAGAAATTATTGAGAAGATCTCTATTACTTGCGCTTTTTGTACTTGGAGTAAACATTTATGCCTGGTTTATCTTCTTAAATCAGTCTAAATTAAAAGTAGAAGGTAATGTTGCCTCATGGAGTGTAACATTCTATGATGGTTCAGAAGAAGTACATGATTTAACTATAAGAGAAAGATTATATCCTGGAATGGATACTTATAACAAGAAGCTAAGTGTTAGAAATGATGGTGAAATGCCCGCAACATTTGAATATTCAATTCATGATTTAACAATATTAGGTAAAAGTATAGATACAACAAATCAAACAAGTACAATCAATAGTCTAAAAGGAGACTACCCATTTATCTTTGAAATGACAAGTGATAAGACTGAAATAGATCCAAATGAAACGTTAGACTTCGATGTATCTATTAGTTGGGATTATGAAGATATTGGTACTAGACCATATTATAAATTAACTAGTGCTTATGACTTTAGTCCAGACTTTACATATTACACATTAAGTGGAAGTACTTATTCAAAAGCAACTAATATAACCTCAGCTAACTTTGTCTCTAATAGACCTAATTTATATTTAGAAAGAGATGATGCTGATACCTATTTTGGAGAAGAATGTGGTAAATATCAAAAATCAACTGGAAAGGCTTGCGTAGAATATACAATTCACGTAGTAGTACAACAGAAGAATGAATGATATTGAAAGATTAAGAAAAGAATTAATTGACTACTATGGAACAGCAGCTCAATTTTATCCACAAGCATATCTCGAAATAGAAAAAATTAAAAAGATGTCAGATGAAGAAATACTATCTTTAGCAGAAGAAGTATTAGGCATCCAAAAAATAAAAAGGAGATAACTCCTTTTTTTATAGAAATAGGTGAGTAAATGAGAATAATAAGACTAAAGAATGTATCAAAATATTACTACAATAAACAAACTATTAGTAGTGGTTTTACAAAAGTTAATCTAGATCTATCTATGGGAGAATTTGTAGTTATAACAGGAGAATCAGGTAGTGGTAAATCTACATTATTAAATGTTATCTCTGGACTAGATTCCTATGAAGATGGAGAAATGTATATAAATGGCAAAGAAACAAGTCATTATACAGAAGAAGACTATGAAGTATATCGTCGTAAATATATTGGTAATATTTTCCAAAATTTTAATTTAGTAAATAGTTATACTGTATATCAAAATATTGAATTAGTATTATTACTAAATGGAGAAAAGAAAACTAAAATAAAAAATAGAATATTAGAAGTAATAGAAAAAGTAGGCCTAACAAAATACAAAAATACTAAAGCTAGTAAACTAAGTGGTGGACAAAAACAAAGAGTAGCCATAGCTAGAGCTCTAGTAAAAGATACACCAATCATAGTAGCTGATGAACCAACAGGAAACTTAGATGTTGCTAGTGCTAAAAGTGTAATGCAACTATTACATGAAATATCAAAAGAAAAATTAGTAATAATAGTAACTCATAACTATGAACAAGTAAAAGACTATGCAACAAGAAAAATAACTATGAGTGATGGTCATATAATAGAAGATAAAAAACTAAAACCAACAGAAGCAGTAGAGCCAGAATTAGTAGAATATAAAGACATAACAATACCAAATAAACTACTAATTGCTTTTAGAAATACTTTCAATATAAAAGTAAAATTTATCTTACTATTATTAGTATATTTCTTCCTAACAATATTAGTATTTTCAGGATATTCATCAATTAATAAAATGAATTATGAACAAACACTAGTAGGAGGAATGAATGAGTATTTTACAGATACTTCTCTAAACAGAATAATAATAAATAAAAAAGATAAATCAATTATTACAAGTGAAGAATTAGACAACTTATCTAAAATGAATAATATTGAATCAATTATAGATGATGATATTTTTACAGATACTGATCTATATTTAGAAAATCAAGAGTATTTCTTTTCAGGTAATATAAGAAACTATAAAACAATAACTAAAGTAACATTAGGTAATTTGCCAACAGAAGAAAATGAAATAGTAATAAAAGGACCTAAATCAGATATAACATTAAAAGAAGTAATTGATAAAGAAATGGAATTATCATTTATTAATACCAATACTTCTCCAATTAAATGTAAAGTAGTAGGAATAATCTATAATAAAGATGAAGATGACTATAATACAACAATCTATGTAAGTAATAAAATAACAGATGCTGCTAGAAGAGCCAATAATATAAATTATTCAAGTGTAGAAATATATTTAGATTGGAACATATTAAAGAACAACGATCGTATTTTCTTTAATTTAACTCCTAATAGTAAAGTACCTGAAGGACAAGTAGTATTACCACTAGAATTTCAAGATTATTGTATAAAAGAAAACTGTAAAGGCAAAACATTAAATCTAAAAATAAAAAATAATTACTTTGAAGATTCAAAAGATTTATATATAAAAGACATCTATAATGAAAATAATCTATATAATCTCACTGGTATAAATAAAAATCAATATCCAGAATTATTAAATGATGTCTTCATAAATCCTAATGACTATGATTCCCTATATAATAAAGGTATATATCAATCATCAGTATATGTAAAAGACTTAAAAAAATTAAATACAACATTAAAAGATTTAGATAAGTTAGGCTATAATACTTATCCAATGAAAAAAATGGTTGTTGATCTTAATAAAGAATTAAAAGGAATAGTAAAAATATTTAGAGTAGTAGTATTCATAGTAAGTATAGTAGTATTATTCTTTATCTCATATTTTATAATTAAAATGATTTTAAAGAGTAGAAATACATACTTCTCAACAATAAGAATTCTAGGAGCTAAAAGAAAAGTAACAAATAACTTATTAACATTAGAATTACTAAATGATATTAATATTGCTTATTTCTTATTTATCTTCTTAGTATTATTAACTAAAACAAATATTATAAAAAGTAAATATATTACTGATTTAATAACATATTATAGTTTATTTGACTATGTAGCTGTATATATCATATTAATAGTAATGTCTCTTTTAATAACAAGTAGATATGCAAGAAAACTATTTAAAAAATCAGCCTTAGAAACTTATAGAAATGAGGCGATATAATATGATTAGATTAGATAAAGTAAATAAATATTATAATAGACATCGTAAAAATCAAATACATGTTATCAATAATACCTCTCTAGAATTAGGAGACTCAGGATTAGTAGCTTTCCTAGGAGAAAGTGGTTGTGGAAAAACAACTCTATTGAATGCTATAGGAGGTCTAAATAGAATATCTTCAGGTAATATCTATATTAATAATAAAAAATTACCTAGAAGAAATGGTTATTTTAAAGATAAAATAAGAACACTAAATATCGGCTATATATTCCAAGATTATAATTTATTAAATAATTGGACAGTCTATGATAATATAGCTCTATCTCTAAAAATGATAGGTATTACTAATAAAAATGAAATAAAGAAAAGAGTAGACTATGTCCTAGAAAAAACTGGTATGTACCGCTATCGTTATCGTTTAGCAGGAGCTCTATCAGGTGGACAAAGGCAAAGAGTAGGAATAGCTAGAGCCTTAGTAAAAAATCCAGAAGTAATAATTGCTGATGAACCAACAGGAAACTTAGATAGTAAAAACACTATTGAAGTAATGAATATAATAAAGTCTATTTCAAAAGAAAAACTTGTAATATTAGTAACACATGAAAAAGATATAGCTAAGTTCTATGCTTCAAGAATAATATCATTAGAAGATGGAAAAGTAATAGATGATATAGAAAACAATCATGAAGATGAATTAGACTATCGTATGGACAATAAGATATATTTAAAAGACTTTGAATATAAAGATGAAATAAAAAATACTAATTATAATATTAATTTATATTCAAATGAAAATAGTAAATTAGATTTAAATATCGTCGTAACAAATGGAAATATCTATATCGAATCAAAAGATAATCATAAAATAGAAATAATAGATGAAGATTCTAATTTAGAACTAGTAAACGACTCATATCGTAAAATAAATAAACAAGATATAGAAGAAACTACTTTCTCACTAGACTATTTAGATAATTCAAAAGAAAGAATAAGATATAGATCTATTTATAATATATTTACTATGTTAAAAGTAGGATTTAATACAGTATTAAACTACTCAATAATAAAGAAAATATTATTATTTGGTTTCTTTTTCTCAACTATGTTTATTCTATATAGTGTAAGTAATATATATGGAGTAACAAGAATAAGTGATAAAGATTTTATTACTCAAAGTAGAACTCATATCTATGTATCAGATAAAAGTACTTTAGATAGATATAACTATTTTAAGAATAAAAAAGAAGTAAATTATATTATTCCAGGAAAATCTATAGTATCACTAAATCTTCAAATACAAGATGTTTATCAATTTCAAAATGCCAATCCTGAATTAAGTGGAAGCTTAACAAGTATAAATCGTTTAAAAGAAAGTGATTTAATTGCTGGAAGAATACCACAAGCAAGTAATGAAATAGTAATAGATAAACTAGTAATAGATAGAACTAATCAAGGAGCCATTCCATTACAATTAGTAGGAATTAATAAACCAACTGAATTAATTGGTAAAAAACTAAAAGTTGGAGACTTATCTTTAACAATAGTAGGAGTTGCTAAAAAAGCTGAACCATCATTATATGTAACAGAAGACGCATTTATAGATATCTTAAAATCTAGAGAAGAAGTAGAAGATAGTATAAAATATGTAGATTATTCAAAAACAAGTATAGATCTAAAACAAGGTAATCTTCCATATAATGATTATGAAGTATTAGTAAATATTGATCAAAAAGAATCAATGCCTATTAATAAAGAGATAAAAGATAAAATAAATAATCATAAATTAAAAGTAGTTGGATATTACTTTGATCCATTAGGAAGAAATATTTATTATGTAAATCCTAATATGATTCTTCAAAGAGTTTTAAGTAAGAATAAAGGATATACAATCTCAGTAGATAATAAAGAAGAAGTAATAAATATCCTCCAACAAGAAAAAATAAATACTAGAGATAATTATCAAATAGATAGAGAAACATATATTAAAGAAAATAATAACTCAGTACGTAATTCTATCATAATAGCTGGTATATTATTAGCAATCTCATTCGTTGAAATATTCTTAATGATAAGAGCATCATTCTTATCAAGAATAAAAGAAGTAGGAATACTACGAGCAATAGGAATTAGAAAATTAGATATATACAAAATGTTCTTAGGAGAAATTCTAGTAATTACAACATTAACATCAATACCTGCTATTATGTTAATGTCAGCTATTCTAAAAGAAATATCTAAAATATCATTTATAGGAAAACAATTTATTGTAAATAAAGAAGTAGTAATAATAAGTTTTATAATAGTATATACTCTAAATATAATAATAGGATTATTACCAATAAGAAACTTAATAAGAAAAGAACCAGCTGATATTCTAGCTCGTACTGATATTGATTAAAATAGTAAGTAAAACTTACTATTTTTTTTAATTATGTTATAATAAACATGGAGATGATGAAAATGAACAAACCATTAGTATTATGTATTCTAGATGGATGTGGAGTAAGAGAAGAAAGTGATGGAAATGCTTTTAAAAATGCTAATACTCCAACACTAGATATGTTAATGAATAAATATCCTCATTCAATTCTTCAAGCATCAGGAAAAGCAGTAGGATTACCAGAAGGACAAATGGGAACAAGCGAAGTAGGACATATGAATCTAGGTAGTGGACGAGTAGCAATCCAACCATTAGAGAATATAACTGCTCAAATAGAATCAAAAGAATTCTTTAAAAATAAAGAAATATTAGAAGTATTAAATCATGTAAAAGAAAACAATTCCAATCTACATATCTTTGGATTATTATCAGATGGAGGAGTGCACTCTCATATAAATCATGTATTAGCTTTACTAGAAATGTGTAAAGAAGAAAATGTAAACAATGTCTATTTTGACATATGCCTTGACGGAAGAGATACATATGAAAAAAGTGCCCTAACTTATCTAGATCAATTAGATAATAAAATGAAAGAACTAGGTATAGGAAAAATAAATACAATCTCAGGTAGATATTATGGTATGGATAGAGATAATAACTTTGATAGATTAAAATTACATTATGATGCCATTGTCTATGGAGAAGGAAAAGAATATAGTAATTATAAAGAATTAATAGAAGAAAACTATAATAATGAAAAATATGATGAATTTGTCATACCAGGTATTATAGAAAAAACTCCTCTACAAGATAATGATGGAGTAATAGCCTTTAACTTTAGAAAAGATAGATTAAGAGAAATGTTTACATTATTTACTAATCCATCTGAGTATGAAGCCCAAGCTAATGAAAAAGGACTACAAGTAAAACACTTCAATAATTTAAAAGTACTAACAATGTACCCAGTTACAGAAACAGTAAAATGTCCACATGCATTCAATGACTTAGATTTAAAAAATATCTTAGTAGATTACTTACATAATAATAATCTATCTCAATTAAGAATAGCAGAAACAGAAAAGTATCCTCATGTAACATTCTTCTTTGATGGAGGAAAAGAAGTAGAATATCCTGATATGAAAAAGATTCTAATACCTTCACCTAAAGTTGCAACATATGATTTACAACCAGAAATGAGTGTCTATCCAGTTACAGAAAACTTTCTTAATGAAGTTGCTAATTTCGATGTAACAATAATGAATCTAGCAAATGGAGATATGGTAGGACATACAGGTGTCTACGAAGCAGCAGTACAAGCAGTAGAACATATGGATAAATGTATTGCTAAAATATATCAAAAAACAGTAGAAGAACTAGGCGGAATTCTAATTATAATAGCCGATCATGGTAACTGTGACATGATGTGGGATGAAAATCATAATCCAGTAACATCTCATACTACAAATCCAGTACCATGTATAATTACAAAAGAAGGTATAGAATTAAATGATGGAAAACTTGCAGATATTGCTCCAACAATGTTAGAACTAATCAATATGCCTATTCCAGAAGAAATGACAGGAGTATCATTAATTAAATGAAAACAGTAGTAATAACCGGAAGTGCAAGAGGTTTAGGATTCAATATGGCTAAATACTTTAGAGAAAATAATTACAATGTTATGTTAAGTGACTTAAATGAAGATAATCTAAAGAAAGCTAAAGAATCATTAGAAGAAATAAAATCAAGAGGTAGAATAGCATACCAAGTATGTGATGTATCTAAATTACAAGATATAGAAGAATTAATGAAATATACTAAGAAAGAATTTCAAACACCAGATATTTGGATTAATAATGCTGGAGTAAATCAACCTCAAAAAGCACTTTGGGAATTAGACAAAAAAGAAATAAACACTTTATTAGATGTAGACTTAAAAGGTGCTATATATGGTTCAATTACTGCTATGAAAGAAATGGAAAGGAATCATAAAGGAGCCATCTATAATATAGAAGGATATGGTAGTAATGATGCTCATATGTTAGGACTAAATATGTATGGAACAAGTAAAAGAGCAGTAACATATTATACAGAAAGTCTAGCTCAAGAAGCAGAACAAAGAAAGACTAATGTAATAGTAGGAAAACTATCACCTGGAATTATGATTACTGATTTTACTAATCATTCATTAGGTAATGACAAAATAGAACTATCAGAAAAAACAAAAAAAGTATATAACATATTAGGAGATAAACCAGAAGTAGTTGCTAAATACCTAGTAGAAAAAATGATTACTAATACTAAAAACAATGTAAAAATAAATTGGCTAACTAATAGAAAAGCCTTTATAAGATTTCTAACAGCCCCATTTAATAAAAGAGATTTCTTCAAAGATAAATAAAAAGAGTTAATATTTAATTAACTCTTTTATTGTAAAGTAGATAATATATTAGTTTATTATTACTATATAATAATTTATAATTAAAATAGGTGAGAGTATATGAAAAAAATATTATTACCAATACTAATATCATTACTGATATTACCAATTATAGTTAGTGCAGAATCTAACTATCTTTATGATGTATTAAAAAATGAAGCAGAGTCAAATGGACTAGCTAAAGAATATACGAGAGATCATAAAGATTCATTCACCAAAGAACCAACCCATAAGATATATCATTGGTATGCTACAACAGCAGAAGAAGGAAATGCAATTAAAGAAAAAAATAATATAAAATTAGGTGATTATTGCTGGAAAATAATAAGAACAACTGATACAGGTGGAGTAAGAGTACTATTCAATGGTACCGCAACAGATGGAAAATGTTTAGGTAATAATATGTCAATTGGTAAAGCAAACTATTCTAAATATGAAGACTTATACTTCACAGGTTCAGCAGGCTATATGCATAATGAATTATATAGTCCAGCAGACTTAGATTTTTTTAAATTCGGAAAACTAAATCAAAAAGGAAATAAACTAGCTCAAGATGAATATATTGTAGTAGAGAATAGTATTTCAAACAATACATGTACTCCATATACATTTAATAGTTCAAATGAATGGGAACTTAATACAAATTGTCTAGATACTAGATCAAGCATTACTCTAAAAGTAAATACAGATGGTAACTACATCTTAAACTATTATTTTAGTCCAGACTGGGATATAGATAGTATGACTGTATATAAAAATAATGAAGCAATAAATATAATTGGATTTGATAGTAAGAATGCAATAATATTAAATGATTTAAAAACAACAGATGAAATAAAAGTAGAATTTTATGCATATAGATCAACCGATGAGAGAACTGATCTTACTTTTAGTATAAATAGACCAATTGGTGAAATAACAGATACTAGATATTATTTTGGAAATGATGTTACTTATTCAAATGGAGTTTATACATTAAAAGATTATGAAAGAAATGATGGAACTGAGACATTAAAAAATACACATTACTTTTGTAGAGATGGCTCACTATCATGCGAATCAGTATTATATATAATTAATTGGACTGATGATTTAAGAGTTGACTATTTAGAGTTCACTGATGGAAAGAAAATAGAAAATTTAGTTAATGATCAATTATATGGAGATAATAAAAATGTTATCAATTCTCCATTAAAAGATACAATAGATACATGGTATGAAAATCATATGAAAGATTATGCCAAGTACTTTGAAGATACAATCTTCTGTCAAAAAATGTTACCAACCAATAATAATAGTTATATTAATAAAGATGGTGGAAGGGGAGTATTAAAATTTATTAAAGAATATAGTCATAGTAGTTCTGATACTGAAGAATATTTATATGATAGTACTCTAAAATGTAATCATGAAAATGGAATGTACAGCATGTCTAATCCAAGAGCCAAACTGAAATATCCAATTGGACCTATGAGTTATGCCGAAGCATTATT
>OCTW011432698.1_pt1 | contig 17590 bp, 12 predicted proteins | sample 1539671 | NCBI WGS metagenome assembly OCTW01 (sample SAMN02144230, study PRJEB22623) | gut metagenome | biome: sheep rumen | host: Ovis aries | place: New Zealand
CCGTCGGCAGGACTTGAACCTGCGACCAATCGGTTAACAGCCGAACGCTCTACCTACTGAGCCACGACGGCACTTCCATCTTACAATAGTTTATTTATAAATAATTATATATAAACTTACCTATCTAAGAGATAGTATACTTTACAGTACAATACAATATTTGTTTTTATACTATATATACTTTGTGGATTAGAAAGTTTATTCTATTTTAATTTATCAAAAGAAACAATTTAACTAAATTTTATTTTAAGAACAATTATTTAAAAATAGAAATAGATAAACGATTAAAATAAGTATTAAAAACTTATAAAATAATATACAGTAAACTAATTTATCATCAAATGAAAATTCAATAGGTAAAGGGGATTAAAATTTATGGATTTAATTGAAAAAATCAAAAATAAGGAAATATTTGATTTATTAATTGAAGCTGACAGAATTACGAGAAAAGTTCATGGAAAAAAGGTAACATTAGAACGTGCTATTTTTTTATCATGGTGGTGTGAAAAAGGGGACTGTAAATTCTGTTATATGTCATCACAAAAAGATAGAATTGATGAACCTAACAAAGCCAAAAGACATGTGAAAGGTATTTATGCAGAAGCAGAACTTACCAAACGTATGGGATGGAATATTGAGTTTTTATCTGGAGGATATGGGATTTACAGTACTGAAGAAATAAGAGAAATATCCGAAACAATATATGACATTACAGATAATCCTGTATGGCTTAATATTGGAATTACTGATGAACTGGATCAGTATGGAGAAGAAATTATTGGAGTGACAGGTGCTGTAGAAACAGCTAACCCTAAGTTTCATGATGAAATTTGTCCAAGTAAATCAATTCCTGACATTAAACGTATGTTAACAACAGCAGGTGAGCTTGGTTATAAGAAGGCTATAACAATAATCGTAGGTTTAGGTGAAAAAATTGAACATCTTAATGATCTGTTTGATTTGATTGAAGAATTGGATATTGATAGAATCATATTTTATTCATTAAATCCCCATCCAGATACTGAATATCATTTAACTCCTCAACCTGCATCACTGTATTATGCAAGTATTGTTGCAAGTACAAGAATAAGATTCCCTAATATTGAAATAATTACAGGAACATGGACAGATAATCTTGCAAACATGGGTGTGTTACTTAAAGCTGGAAGTAATGGATTAACAAAATTCCCTTTATTTAAAATGTATGGTAACCGTTTTGGTAAAAGAGTTGAAGAAGAAGTTTACTGGGCAGATCGTGAATTACAGGGAAGTTTTTCAGATATGGATTTGTTAACTAAGGGAAATAATTTAAGACCAGAATTAGAACCTTTCATTCAAAGATACATTGACATGTGTTATGAAAACCTTGATATTAAACGAATCTAATTAAGTTATGATACTATGAATAAAAAGTTAAAAATATTCTCAATAATCATTTTAATAGTCTTTGCAATCATAATAGTTTTTGGAGCCTGTTATTTGAATGATTATTATCATGCAGAAGATGAAATTTCAAATTATTTAAATGGAACAGACAATGTGACTGTTGTTAAAACAGAACATGGACTTTTCTTAAACGGTTCCGGTGAAGAAAATGTGCTGATATTTTATCCTGGAGCAAAAGTGGAATATACTTCCTATTTACCATTACTTATGAACTTATCAAATAGTGGTGTTGATTGTTATCTTGTTGAGATGCCGTTTAATATAGCATTTTTAGGAAAAGATTATGCAGATGATATCGTTAATAACAATTCATTCTCTTATGAAAATTATTATCTTTGTGGTCATTCATTAGGTGGTGTTGTTGCTTCAAGTTATGCTGGTGAAAATGATGATAAAGTAAAAGGTCTAATTCTTCTGGCATCTTATCCTACAGACACAACAAATGTCCCAGTATTGTCCATTTACGGCAGTAAAGATTCTGTTTTAAACCATGAAAAATATGAAGAATCCGAGAAATTAATGAACAATTTCACAGAGTATGTAATTGAAGGTGGAAATCATGCACAGTATGCGTTTTATGGAAATCAGGACAAAGATACAGCAGCAGATATTAGTCGTGATGAACAGGTAAGAATTACTGTAAATAAAATAATGGATTTTATAAACAACAGTTAAAATAAAGTCTATAGAAAATATGAAAAAAATAATTTATTATTTATTCAATCAGATAATAACCTAAAAATTTAAATTAATTAAAGAATATAAAAATATATAATATTAATAAATTTTTAATTAAACATTAAACAAGAAGATTATTTTAATTGGAGGAATATTTATTACAGATATGATGTGTGGTCTTGAAATCCACGTACAACTTAATACAAACTCAAAATTATTCTGCAGTTGTCCAACTAATTACCAATCTGCACCGAATAACACAAACATATGTCATGTATGTTTAAATCAGCCTGGAGCAAAACCTTTCCCACCAAACCAAGGTGTACTTGACAAAGCTATTAAAGTAGCTTTAATGTTAGGATGTGACATTTCTGATGAAATAATATACTTCATGAGAAAACACTATGATTATCCTGATTTATCAAGCGGATACCAGAGAACATCTGTTCCTGTGGGAATAAACGGTGAATTAAACGGTGTAAGAATTCACGAAATTCACGTAGAAGAAGATCCTGGACAATATAAACCAGACAGAGGTACTGTTGACTTCAACAGATCAGGTATTCCACTGATAGAAATCGTTACAGAACCTGATATGAAATCACCTGAAGAAGCAAGAAGTTTCTTAAACGAATTGGTACGTGTACTTAACTATAGTGGATGTACCCGTGGTGAAGGTACAATGAGAGCTGATGTAAACATTTCCATCGAAGGTGGTAAAAGAGCAGAAGTTAAAAACGTTAACTCCATCCGTGGTGCATACAAAGTTCTTAAATTTGAATTAATAAGACAGAAAAATATTCTCCGTAGAGGAGGAGAAGTTCAACAGGAAACTCGTGCATACCTTGAATCACAGATGATTACTGTTCCAATGAGATCAAAAGAAGATGCAGATGATTACAGATATATTCCTGATCCTGATCTTCCACCAATGCTTATTGACCCGGCACATGTTGAAGAAATCAGAGAAGAAATGCCTGAACCGGCTCACTTAAAAAGTGCAAGATTTGTTGAACAGTACGGTATTGACGAAGCTGACGCTAAAGTATTAACTTCAGAATTAGAATTAGCTGATGCATTTGAAGAAGTTTGTAAAAAAGCAGATGCTAAAACAGCTGCAAGATTAATGAGAGACGAATTAAAACGTGTATTACACTACAATAAAATACAGTTCTCAGAAAGTAAAATTACAGCTGCAGACATTATTGAATTAATTGAATTAATTGATTCAAAACAAGTAACACCAGAAGCAGCACATAAATTAATCGAACAAATGCCTGGAAATGACAAAACACCTAAAGAAATTGGTAAAGAAATGGACATCATAGGTGTTGTTGAAGACGATGCTGTAATTGAAGCAATCGACCAGGTTATATCTGAAAATCCAAATGCAGTTACCGATTATAAAAATGGTAAAGAAAATGCAGTTAACTTCCTTGTAGGACAAGTTATGAGGTTAACCAGAGGAAAAGCTAATGCTGGTGAAACAAACAAAATGATTAAAGATAAATTAGATTCAATGTAAATAATTTATCTCACCTTTTTAACAACTAGTAAAGGAGAGATTCGATGAGTGATTATAAGAAAGTAAAAGATTACATGACAAGAAATGTTATCACAGTAGACCCTGAAATGACTATTGAAGAAATTAAAAAAATCATCAAGAACACAGGACACGATGGATTTCCAGTTGAAGAAAATGAACAAATTGTTGGAATAATCACTGCATCAGACCTTCTTATTAAAGATTTAAAACCAACCGTTAGAGGAATGATGTCTGACGACATTGTAATAGCAAATGAAGAATTATCCATCAATGATGCGGCAAGAGTAATGTTCAGGATGGGCATATCCAGATTACCTGTAACAAATGAAAACATGAAAGTTCTTGGTATCATAACCAACACTGATATTCTTCGTTCACATATAGAACGTTCAACTCCTGAAAAAGTAGATCAGTACAGGAAAACTCTTGAACAGTTATATGGCGTGAAAACTGAACTTTCAAAGGAAACTGTTAAAATTTCAGAATTAAAACCAACACAGGACAAAGTATTTGCTGATGAATTACAGGGAAGAACCTATGAAATTGAAAAAGGCCTTGCAGAACCGATAATGTCTGTAAAAATTGGTGAACATAAGTATCTTGTTGTTGACGGACATCACAGACTGGTTGCTTCTACCCAGATGGGCAATGATGAAATATCCGCTTATGTAATAAAATTAAATAAGGATATAAAGTTAGGAATTGAAAAAACTGCTGAGAAAAACGGAATTTATTCCATTGATGATATTGAAATAATTGAAGATGCCCAACATCCTTTAATTGCTATTACAGGAAAATTACGGAACAAAAATACCACTATAAAGAAGTGAAATAATGAAAGATGAAATTATCCGAGAAGTATATGATACATTAGTAGACAGAAAGAATAATCCTACAGATTCATATACATCACAGCTAATGCAGGATTCTGAAAAAAAAGCTGAAGATAAAATCCTTGAAAAACTAGGTGAAGAAGCTACAGAAGTAATTTTAGCCAGTAAGAATAATGAGGATTTGGTTCATGAATCTGCTGATTTAATTTTTTTCACAATACTAAACTTAGCATACAAAGGCATCGAACTTGATGACCTGTTTGATGAATTAATCAACAGACACAAATAACCTCCAATTCCAATTAATAATCTTTTTTTTAAATTTATTTTTTTCTTTTTTATTATGAGCTCCTGATTAAATAAATTTAATTATATAAAATTGATATAAATATACCTATGAAATTAACAAAGGATTCTCTAATTAAAGAAGCCGAACTTTTTTGTGCCAGAGAAAGCAATAAAAACCATCCAGAATTAGTTGGAATAAATGATGGAAAATCTATTGGCACGTTCATAGAACATGAATTTAAAAAATATCTTCAGAATAAATATGAATTCACTTTAGGTTCATCAGCACAGGGTATAGATTTTCCTGATGAAACAATAAATACTGATTTAAAAGTTACTTCAAGCAAAAAACCACAAAATTCATGCCCATTTACAAACGTTCGACAAAAAATATACGGTTTAGGATATAATTTACTGTTGTTCATATATTCTAAAAAAGACGAAGGTAACAATTCTTATCTTAATTTTGAATCCTGTACATTTATCAAATCTGAAGAAACCGGAGATTATGTTCTCACTAAAAATCTGAAAAAAATGGTTGAAAACAAGTGGGACAAAGAAAAAATATTATATTATCTTCAGGAATGTAATTTACCCTGTGATAACAACACATTAAGTTTATTATGTGATGAAATAATAGAAAATCCACCAAAACAGGGTTATCTTACTATTTCTAATGCTTTTCAGTGGAGATTAAAATATAATTATAAGGATAAAAATGAAGATTTATCTCCATTTTCTAAAAAGGAGTATGGTGACTATCAGACCCCTTTAATTTTTGCTAAGAAAGTCATTGAATATGCTTTAAAGAACTTTAAGATAAATCCTGATTTAATTATTGAACCGACATGTGGTGTTGGAAATTTTATCAAAGCTTCCAGAGAATATTTCCCAAAGAGTAAAATCATAGGAATTGACATTAATAAAGAGTATGTTGATGATTTAGAAAGTCAAATGAAGGATATTCAGTTATTTAATGAGAATATATTTGAATACGACTTTAATAAGATTATAAATAGCAAAAATAAGGAGTATCTGGTTATAGGAAATCCTCCTTGGGTTACAAACACTAATTTATCCAAATTTAAATCAGACAACATTCCACAAAAAGAGAACATTAAAAACTTTTCACAGTTTGAAGCAAAAACAGGTATGAGTAACTTTGATGTTTCAGAGAATATTATTTTACACATCATAAATAATTTCAAAGATTTGAATACTTCAATAATATTCTTATGTAAATACAATGTTGCATGCAATATTTTTGAATACATTGTTAAAAGCAAGACATATCCTGCAAGGATAAACATTATAAAATTCAATGCCATGCAAATATTTGGTATTGATACTGCTAGTTGTATATTGCTCATACAATTTAACAAAAAGAACAGGAAAATCACATCATGTACAGTCAATGATTTTAACAATCCATATAATTCATATAGAATTGGAATTAAGGATGGAAAAATATATTCAAACATTGATAATGAAATTGACATTGATGGAAAATGTATTTTTGAATGGAGACAGGGAATTAAACATGACTGTGTCAATATAATGGAATTAGAAAAGACAAATGAGGGATATGTCAACAAAAAAGGGGATGAGGTAAACGTTGAAGAAGGATTACTCTACCCATTACTTAAAAGTAGCAATCTGAAAAAACCCCTTGTAACAGATTCCAATCAGAAGATTATCATCACACAAAGCAAACTTAAAGAGGACACTTCATATATTCAGGAGGAGTATCCTCTTACATGGAATTATTTGAATGAAAACAAGGAATACTTTGATAAAAGAAAAAGTACCATTTACGAAAAGGCACCTGACTTCAGTATATTCGGCATAGGCGATTATACTTTTAAGAAATATAAAGTTGCAATTTCAGGTTTCTATAAAAGAGGACTATTCAGTTTAGTATACAATGATAAAAGCATGATGCTTGATGATACATGTTACTATCTGTCCTTTGATGATTATGATGATGCATATACTACAATGCTAATACTTAACTCAGATACTGTTCAGGGATTCTTGAAAAACATCGTGTTCCTAGATTCCAAAAGACCATACACTAAAAAAGTATTAAAACGAATAGACATCAGTAAAGCTTTGAAATTACTGACGTTAGAAGATTTAATTGAATGTGAAGAAAACTTGGAACTTGAACCTTACATTAATAAGAAAATCTTTGAAAAATACTGTGAAAAGATATTTAGTTGAAAATATAAACTTTATATCATAGAATACATTTAATAATGTTATTGATTAAGGTGTTTGAAGTGGATATGAAGGAAAATCTGATTAATACTTTAAAAGAAAAAGAACATGACAAAACCCCTGTTACTGCATTTCCATCGGTACTTACAACTGAATTACTTTTTAATGCTCATACTACATTTGATGAAGCCTGTCATGACGGAGATAAAATGGCCGAGGTTGCTGCTTTGTTATTCGATAATACTGGTCTTGAAGGAATACCTGTTCCCCTTGATTTATGGTTTGAATCGGAATCTTTTGGTCATGTTGTTGAACGACAGGATGGCAGTTTAACACCAGTTGTTACTGAAGCACCTTTTGATTCACCGGAAGATGTTGAAGTTCCTGATGACTTTTTTAATAAGGGACAGTTTCCTGCAATAGAAAAGGCAATTGGAATTCTTCATGAAAAGTATGATGATAAAAATGTTCCCATTATTGGAGAAATAACAGGCGCATTTACATTACTTACTGATCTTGTTGATTTGGGAAAAATTATTAAGATGCTGAACTCTGATTACTTTGAAATAGATGATGCACTTGAAGAAATTAACAAAAAACTTGTGGAAGAGGTTAAATTTTATCAGGACCTGGATGTGGACTGCATTGTGGTAAATGATCCAAGTTCAACTACGAATATTGTGAAACCTGATTTATTTGTTGATCTGATTCAGCCATATCTTGTTGAATTATCTGATGCAATGGATGTTCTGGGTGTACTTCATATCTGCGGTGATACAAATGCTAACCTGGAAAATATGTTATCCTGTGGTTATGAGGGTTTAAGTGTTTCACAGGAAGTAGACATTAAATATGCAAAAGAGGTTAAAGAAAAAATCGGCAGTTCAAGTGTTATATGCGGTAATCTGGCAATTAGTGAAACATTACTTATGAAAAGTAAGGATGGAGTAAAGGACGAATCCTTAAAATGTTTGAAAGATGGTGTAGATGTTTTATGTCCCAGCTGTAATGTTGCTTATGAAACACCTTTAGAAAATCTTAGAGCAATGGTAGAAGCAAGGAACGAATATTTCAAGTAAGAACATATATTTACAGATAACACTATCATGATTATTTGATAAATGATTTTTTTTTATTTACTTCTTTTTTTATCATCATAATAATGATGAAATTTTTAATATTTTTAAAAGTATAGCATTTTATTAAATGAATCCCATTTAATTGAAATATAAAATAAATATTGTTTAATTATTAAGCTTTTTTTATACATTTATCTAAAAAATAAAACAATCTTTACCTAAAGTACTGAAAAATGTTTAAACACTTAGTTTGCTCTTGTTTTTATTATTAAATAAATTATTATACTACAAATACCAAAAATAATATACAATAAAGAAATTTCTTAAAGGGACGGATTATGCTTAGTATAATTGACATATTAAATCAGGTGGATAGTGTAATGTATTATCCTATTCTTATTATCGTGATGGTAATAGCAGGATTATATTTCACTACCAAAACAAGAGGAGTTCAGATTAGATTATTCGGCGAATCTCTTAGAATACTTATGGAACCTCCGGATGATGAATCAAGCATATCCTCATTACAGGCAATGCTTGTATCCACTGCTTCAAGGGTAGGAACAGGTAATATTATAGGAGTATCAACAGCAATATGTCTTGGAGGTCCCGGCGCATGTTTCTGGATGTGGATAATGTGTATTATAGGTGCATCTTCAGCATTCATAGAAAGTACACTGGCTCAAATTTATAAAAGAAAGGATAAAAAAGGACATTATTATGGTGGTCCTGCATATTATATTGAACACGGTTTGCATAAACATAAACTTGCCATACTGTTTTGTATATTTTTAATAGCAACATATGCAGTAGGTTTTAATTTATTATGTTCATACAATCTTCAGTCAACATTCATGGATTATTCATTCTATAATCCAAGTATTACTCCAATAATTGTAGGTGCATTGCTTGCAGTGTTTACAGGATACTGCCTGCTTGGTGGAGGAAAAAGAATAGTTAAAATAACAGGTACTGTCGTACCACTGATGGGTATTTCATACGTGTTAATCTGTTTAATTGTAATATTGTTTAACATACATGATGTTCCATCAATGTTCATGATGATATTCCAAGATGCATTTGACTTCAAGTCCATAGCAGGAGGAGTGGCAGGTTCATGTATGATTTACGGAATAAAAAGAGGATTATATTCAAATGAAGCAGGTGTAGGTTCTGCACCGAATGCTTCAGCTTCTGCGAATGTATCACATCCTGCAAAACAGGGACTGGCACAGACACTTTCAGTATATATTGATACGTTACTATTATGTACAGCAACGGCACTGATGTGTCTATCAACAGGAGTAACAAGAAATGCTGCAGTATCAGGCGCTCCATACGTACAAAGTGCAATATCAACAGTCTTCGGTACTGCAGGTCCTGTATTTATTACTGTTGCAATGGTGCTTTTTGCATTCACAACATTAATAGGAAACCTGTATTATGTGGATAATGCGCTGATATTCTTAAATAATAAAAAGAAACCTTCAAAAAAGTTTATGAAAATTTTCCACCTTTGCTGTGCACTCATAGTATTTGTAGGTGCAATAATTCCGATGGATGCTGCATGGGCTATGGCTGATATCACCATGGGTGGTATGACCCTAATAAACCTTCCTGTCTGTATGTTACTGGGAAAAACAGCAATAGACTGTATGAAGGACTATGAGAAACAGAAAAAAACTGGTATAAAACCTGTGTTTAAAGCAGTTGATATCGGATTGAATGAAGCAGAAATTGATCACTGGAAATGAAAAAAAGTTTTTTAAAGAAACAATTAAAAATCCCCTCCTTCTTTTTTTATTACAATTATTAAACCAGTATTACAAAGATATTGAGAAAATATTAAAATCTTGAAATTTAAATTAAATATTAAGAAGATTATTGTTTTATAATTATTTTTAGCAAATCTCATTATTTGAGATGTGATTTTAATAGGAGAAAGTAGTGTGAAAAAGACAAAAATAATATGCAGCATAGGTCCGGCATGTGATAATGTGGAAATAATGAGTAAAATGGTAGAAAACGGTATGGACTGTGCACGTATCAACCTCAGCCATGCAACAGAAGAAGACATGCTGAAAACACTGAAAGTTGTAAGAAAAGTACGAACAGAATGTGGTGTGCATGTAGCATTAATGTATGATACAAAAGGACCGGAATTCAGAACATTAACCTTTACAAACGGAGGAGTGAACCTGCAAAAGGGTGACACCATAAAGATGAGTAAAAACTGTATCATGGGTGATGAAAAAGAATTTGGAGTAAATCATAGTGAAGCAATAGACTACATAAAAATAGGAGACAAAGTACTCATTGACAACGCACTCCTTGAATTAGAAGTAATTGATAAAAAAGAAGAATATGTTGTGCTAAAAGCACTGGGTGATGGAAAAATACAAAACCATAAAACAATTAACGTTCCAGGAGTAGATTTACAGCTGGACTTCATAAGTGATGTGGACAAAAAAGACATAACATTTGCTGCAACACATGCATGTGACTATCTTGCACTGTCATTTGTAAACACGAAAGAAGATGTTATAAATGCACGTGAAATTATTGACAAAACTGGTGGAGACGCTCTTATAATATCTAAGATAGAAAGCAGAAAAGGTATTGAGAATATCGATGAGATAATAAATGTATCTGATGGAATAATGGTGGCAAGAGGAGATCTTGGAGTGGAAGTGCCTTTAGAGGAATTGCCAATGCTGCAGAAAAACATTATAAGAAAATGCAGGGAAAAAGGAAAATTTGCAATAGTGGCAACGGAAATGCTGGCATCAATGTATGAAAATCCAAGACCGACAAGAGCAGAAGTATCAGACATTGCAAATGCAATACTCGATGGAACAGACTGTGTGATGCTTTCCGGAGAAACTACGGTGGGCAAATACCCTGTTCAATCAGTTACGATAATGAACAGAATATGCAAATACGTTGAATCAACAATAGACTACACAAAACACGTAGCATACAAAGGTACAATAGGTACAAGTGACACAATAGCCAAACTGGTAGTGGAAGCTGTTGAATACTCCGACATCAAATTAATAGTTACAACAACCATGACAGGATTTACAGCACGTAAAATAAGTAACCTTAGACCAAACACGCCGATACTTGCATGCTGTCCGTCAAACCACCTTGCAGAAAAAATAATGCTGAACTTCGGAGTTAAACCTGTGACCACAGAAATCTATGACAATACTGATGAAATGGTTGAAAACTCAAGGAAAATAGCTAAAAAAGAATTCAATTTGAATGAAGGTGACTTAATAGTGGTTACCGGAGGATTTCCCTTAGGAAAAGCAAGAAGAACAAACTACCTAAGAATAGTTGAGATATGAAAAAATAATTATCAATCAAATTGAATTTTAAAATAATTTTATGTATCATCATATATGAAAAAGAAAGAAAGTTTAAAAATTAAAAATATTACTATTCACATATTACCAAGTGAACTTATCAATAATATCTTTAATTCTTTGGGTTAATGATTTGGTTTTTGTGATTTTATCTTTGAGTTTTAATTTTTGGTTAAATGATTCTCTTATTTGTTGTGGTTTAATTTTTCCGGAAAACTCATATTCTTGAATAATACCCCTTAATTCTTTTTCTTTAAGATTTTCTTCTTCAACAAGATTAGTTATTGCTTGATGTTTCTCATTTTCTATGAATTGTGCAAATTTTTCTTCAGTATTGTCATTAGAGTCAATCATATTTTCATTGATAAATTTTTCAACTAAATCTAGTTTACTTCTTAAATCTGTATCCTTATCCATTAAATCCAAAATATATTGTTTTTCTTTTTCAAAGTTAGGTTCTTTTGGATTTAAGTCTTTAAGTAGATTCATAATATACTCTACATTAATATCATCACGTCTTAACAATTCCGTTTCAAAATCAATATCATCAAGTATTGAAGTTTTTTCTAAAGGATTTTGTGTTTTTTCGTGTAAATCTAGGTATTTACTTTTATAATCTTCAAAATCTTGTTCTGGAATATCAAGATCATCAAATTCAAATTCAGTAAATGTTTTTAGTTTATTTACTATTCGTAACATATTACGGAATGACTTTACAAATTCTGCTTGTTTTTCAATATCTTTATCATCATTTAATTCTTCAATATTATGAACTATTTCGTTGAATTTTTTTACTTCTTCATTAAAATCTTTAACATAATCTTCATAGGAACCCATTAAAACATAATCCAATGCATTTTCATCTGAAAATAATCTTATAGCATCATCTGTCTGTTTTTTAAGTTTTCGGAAGACAACAATATTCCCGTAGGATTTTTTTTCATTACATAACCTGTTAGTACGAGAATATGCTTGCAATAATCCATGATATTCCAGATTTTTATCCACATATAATGTGTTTAGATATTTGTTATCAAATCCTGTTAAGAACATATTGACTACAAGAAGTATGTCAATTTTTCTTTCCTTAGATTTTTTAGAAACATCCTGATAATACATTTGGAACGTATCTGTTGAAAAACTTGTTCCAAATAATTGATTATAATCATTTATCTGTGATTCAAGAGCTTCTCGTGGAGGTATCTTATTTTCATCATCCATATCAGGATTTTGTTCAAATGAATATATGGTTGCTATTTTAAGGTCATGTTCTTTCTTTTTAAACATATCATAATAAACTTGTAATGCATCTATGGAACTAACTGCCAATATTGATGTAAATTCCTTGTCATAAGTCTTTTTATTATGAATATCAATTATATAATCAACGATTTTACTGATTCTTTTTTCAGATTCAAGTACTTCTTTTGAATCTATATCTTCTACTAAAATATCCTCGGCAAGATTTTTATATTTTCCTATATAATCTACACTAAAACCAAGAACATTTTCATCAGCAATTGCATCTACAATCAGATATTTATGTAAACATTTTCCAAACAAATCATGAGTAGTCTTGTTTTTAGCATTTTCTTGAAGTATAGGAGTTCCAGTAAACCCATAATATTGTAAATTATTAAAAAAACTTGTTATATCTGAGTGCATTTGACCAAATTGTGATCTGTGACATTCATCAAACATTAAAACTATTTTATTATTCTTTATTTTCTCTAATTGTTTACTATTACGATTTACTGCAATAGATAATTTTTGAATAGTTGTAACAATTAATTTATCAGTTCCCAATAACTGTTTTACAAGTTTTCTAGTATTATTTGTTCCATCAATACTATTGTTTCCAAACTTGTTAAATTCATCAAGTGTTTGATTATCAAGATCTCTTCTATCAACAACAAATATTACTTTATCAATATCTTCTTTCTGAGCCAATAATTGACTTGTTTTAAAGGAAGTTAATGTTTTTCCACTACCTGTTGTATGCCAGATATAACCATTTTCTTTGGAATGTAAAGCTTTTTCAAGAATAGCTTCAACAGCATACTGCTGATAAGCTCGTAGAATTGTCAGAGTTTCATTTGATTTACTTAAGACCATATATTTATAAATCATTTTATGAAGTTGATACCTGTCCAAGAACAATGTTGTAAACTCTTGTATATTAGTAATATTCCTATTTGTTTCATCTTTCCAAAAGAACGTGAATTTATAATTAAGATTTTTATTGTTGGCATAATATTTAGTGTCAACACCATTAGAAATTACAAAAATCTGAATATAACCAAAAAGTCCTCTGTATGCTTTCTTAACAACTGTTTTTGGTTGATAAGACATATCCTGATCAAATATAGGTACGTTATAACTTTGTCTTTGATAACGTTGGGTTTGATTAAATGCTTGTTTAAGTTCAATACCTCTACGTTTAAGTTCTATTTGTACTAAAGGCAATCCATTTATTAAAATTGTTACATCATACCTATTACTATAAATACCCTGAACTTCGATTTGATTAGCTACCTGAAAAGTATTTTTACACCATCTTTTATCAATAAATTTAACATAAAAAACTGTGTTATCATCACGTGTTAATTCAAAACGATCACGTAAACGTAAAGCTTTATCAAATATAGTACCTCCATCAAGATGAAGTAAAATTCTGTTAAACTCTGAAGTTGAGAATTTTGTTTTGTTTAAATATTCCAACTGTAACTTAAGATTGTTCTCAAGTTGTTCCATATTCTTAACATCAACATATTCATAATCTTGACCTTCAAGTTGCTTAATTAATTCCTCTTCCAACATAGCTTCACTCTGATGACTCATGAGAAAAACATCCTCCCTTTTTAATATATCCCAATTATCTATATCATTCTAAACTAATATAAACTTTTAACAACATAATTTATACCATATTGAAAGGAGAACATAAAATGTCTGATGAGCAATTCAAAAAGGAATTAGAAACAAAACTATGGGATATTGCAGATATACTAAGAGGAAAAATGGATGCTAATGAATATAAAAATTATATTCTCGGATTTATTTTCTACAAATATCTTTCAGAAAAAATAGAAAAATATCTTAACAAAGAATTAGAAGAAGACCAAATTTCTTTTAAAGAAGCATATGAAGACGAAGAATACTTAAACTTATTAGAAGAAGAAGCCATAACTAATTTAGGATATTTCTTAGAACCAAAATACTTGTTCAGTACTATTGTATCAAATGCTACAATTGGTGAATTTATTTTAGAAGACCTTGAAAAAGCTTTGAATAAAATAGGAGAGTCTGCAGCCGGAAGTGACAGTGAAGATGACTTTGAAAACCTATTTGAAGATGTAGATTTACAATCATCAAAATTAGGTAAAAGTGTTGAAGATAAAAACTCCACAATATCTGAAATAATTAAAAAGTTATCAGAGATTAAATTTGATTTAGATGATACTGAACGTGATGTATTAGGTGATGCATACGAATATCTCATTGGACAATTTGCATCGGAAGCAGGAAAAAAAGCAGGAGAGTTTTATACACCACAAGAAGTATCAAAAATTCTCGCTAAAATAGTTACCATAGATAAAAGTAAAATAAAAAGAGCATACGATCCAACATGTGGAAGTGGTTCATTACTTTTAAGAATAAGTAAAGAAGCAGATGTATCAGACTTTTATGGACAGGAACTAAATCAGACAACATACAACCTGGCAAGAATGAATATGCTCTTACATGACATTCCATTTGATGACTTTGAGATAAAAAGAGGAGACTCATTAGAAGATCCGCAATTCATGGACATGCAATTTGATGCCATAGTAGCAAATCCACCATTTTCTGCAAAATGGAGTAGTGACAAAAAATTTGAAAAAGACCCAAGATTCTCTGAATACGGAAAACTAGCACCAAAAAGTAAAGCAGACTATGCCTTCGTACAACACATGATATACCACTTATCTGACGACGGATGCATGGCAGTAGTACTGCCCCACGGAGTACTCTTCAGAGGAGCAGCAGAAGAAAAAATAAGAAGACACCTAATAGAAAAAAACAACTACATAGACGCAGTAATCGGACTTCCAAGCAATATATTCTACGGAACCAGCATACCAACATTAATACTAGTACTTAAAAAATGCAGAAACCATGATGATGACATACTGTTTATTGACGCATCAAATGACTTTGAAAAAATAAAAAATCAAAACAAACTACGGCCAGAAGACATAGAAAAAATATTAGACACATACAAAAACAGAAAAGAAATAGAAAAATACTCACACAAAGCAACAATACAAGAAATCGAAGAAAACGATTACAACTTAAACATTCCACGATACGTAGACACATTTGAAGAAGAAGAACCAATAGACTTAGACGAACTAGTAGATGAACTCGAAAAAATAGAAAAGGAAATACGGGAAGTAGACAATAAAATCATAGAATACTGCAAAGAACTAGGCATAAGACCACCAGTAATACGGAATGATTAAAATGGATACTTCTATCGATAGAACAGACAAAGATGAAAAGGTCAATAAGCAAGAAATGGGAAACATACCTGAATTGAGATTTCCAGGATTTGAAGGTGAATGGGAAGAATATAAATTAAATGAAGTAGTTACAAGAATTACTAAAAAAAATAAAAATTTAGAAACAGAACGTCCATTAACTATTTCAGCACAAGATGGTCTAATTGACCAAATAGAATTCTTTGATAAAATAGTAGCAAGTAAAAATTTAAAAGGATATTATCTCTTAAAAAATGGTGATTTTGCATATAATAAAAGTTACTCTAATGGTTATCCTTATGGTACTGTAAAACGTTTGGATTTTTATGATAAAGGAGCAGTATCTACTTTATATATCTGTTTTGAAAATAAAAAAAATATTGATAGTAATTTTCTAAAAATCTATTTTGAAACTAATAAATGGTATAAAGAAATGTATAAAATTGCTGCAGAAGGTGCAAGAAATCATGGTTTATTGAATATTGCAGTAGGCGATTTTTTCAATACTAAACATATAATACCCTCATTAAATGAACAGAAAAAACTTGCTGATTTCTTATCTGCTATTGACAGAAAAATTGAGTTAATGGAAAAGAAGTATCATACATTATTACAAACAAAAGATAATATAACTAGAAATTTATTTTGTGATATAGATAATTCAAAACCTTTGTTGAATTTCAATGATGAAAAATGGTTAAATATAACATTGGATGAAATTGGAACTACTTTTTCAGGATTATCTGGTAAAAGTAAAGATGATTTTGGGGTTGGTTCTTCATATTTTGTTCCCTATAAAGCAATATTTGATTCCGAAATTATTGATATTAATCTTTTAGAAAATGTTAAAATAGACAGTTCAGAAAAACAAAATCAAGTCAAAAAGAACGATATTTTATTTACAAGTTCATCAGAAACACCTGAAGAAGTAGCAATGACATCCATATTTCTAAATGATTATGAAAAGTGTTATCTTAATAGTTTTTCTTTTGGATATAGAGTAACAACAGATTTAATTAATCCTATATTCTTAAATTATTATTTGAGAAGTCCCATATTAAGAAAAGAGTTCTATAAAATAGCTCAAGGAAGTACAAGATACAATATTTCAAAAAAAGAAATATTGAAATTATATATAAAATATCCTTCAATTGAAACCCAAGAAAAGATTGTTTCATTTATATTAAATATAAACAACAACATATCAAATTTAAAAAAAGAAATTGAACTTAATAAAGAGTTTAAACATTCTCTATTAAGTAAAATGTTTTGTTAAAGATTTATTTGTTGGTCTGATAAGAAGACATTTATTGTTATGTGTATGTCTTCTTTTATTTCTTGTTTTTTTGGTTCTTTGTTGTATATCATTACATTTTTCATGTTTTTAACATATATTTCTTTGAGTTTCTCGGGGTTTGTTTTGATGTATGTTTCATGTACGCTGTTTTTACTTCTTCCTTGTAAAGCATCTATGTATTCTGCTACTAGTTGTATGTTGCTTGCATGAAATTTTCTTAGTGTATGTGTTCTGAAGAATCGGTAGTTTCCTTTGAATCCCCATTCCATTTGATCGTTAATTATTTGAAACTTTTTCATTACATATGAT
>OCTW011586463.1_pt1 | contig 17587 bp, 13 predicted proteins | sample 1539671 | NCBI WGS metagenome assembly OCTW01 (sample SAMN02144230, study PRJEB22623) | gut metagenome | biome: sheep rumen | host: Ovis aries | place: New Zealand
TCGCTCAAGGTTGCTTCTGGGTAGTAGTATCGTTCTTCTTTTTCTAAATAAGAGAGGACGTGAAAGAACGATTCCATATTGTTGTAGATTGGGGCAACGGAGATGATTTTTGGATGGGAGGAATCAGCAACGTAATAAGATGAGTTATCGTTATCTCTATTAAAATTTCGTTTTGAGAGGCTTCAATGAGAGAGCGATTTTCATCGCTGACATCAACGCGGGTCTTTTCACTGACGTGCTCAATTTCATATAGGTCCCCGAGGAAACCTTTCTTTCTGACGAAGTGGTGAACAGGAAGGTCATCTAGAGTGATCGCGGAATCGCTTTGTACGCTTATGGCCTCGCTTGATGAAAATAAAACCGTTTCACTAGAAATAGCGGCGGAAGAAGAAATAGAAGTTTCTTGTTCTTCACTTGAAAAGGCTGAAGAAGAAAAAGAGGTGGGTTCTGCAGGGGATTTCGCGCAAGAAGAGACGAAAAATATAAATGCGAGAGAAGGCAATAAACGGGGATGAATAAGTTTCGTGAGGCCATTATAGATAAGATGTCCGAAAAATAAAGATTACCAATGAAAGATATGATTACTCTTTCGTCGCTTGGTTTGCTGATGGGTTACTATATATTTTTTGGCGTTTTTCTATCTTAAACCCGCGCGCACGGAGTAGAATACCCATATGAAGCAGCAAAGATCAGGCGCCCAAGATGCCGCCAAAGGAATCATGATCATCTCAGTCGTTTTCTTTCATTGCCTGATGATGACATATACCAATCATGGTGAGTCAATCCAATCGTTCAATATCCTAATGGCGTTGTTCCCGTTTTTATTAAGCGCCTTCTTCTTTTATACCGGTTATAACTACGTTTCTAACGACCGCAGCTATAAAGAAAATATCGCTAGAAGAGCAAAACAACTTTTGATTCCAATGGCTTTTGCCTTTGTGATTTCAATACTTCTTATCTCATCTATGGAACTCGCTTTCCATCATGATAACCCCATGGGAACGCTCTGCGATTTAGGCAACAGCGTTCTTTATTCTTTGATGTCTGAGCCACTCGCTCTCATGATTGGTTTCCCAAAAGAAGGCGGCATCGTTTTTGAGGTTATTTTGGCGCTTGGCCTATTATGGTTCCTTTATGCTTTGTTCATCTGCTCGCTTTTCTTCTTCTGGCTGGTCAAATACACGAATAAGCGCCTCTCTACCTTGATTTCGGTCGTATTGTTGTTGCTCGTTTTAGCTTTTTGCCTTGGCCAATTTGTCGGCAATTATCTCCCTTATACCGTGCAATGCTATCCTGTGATTTTAGCCATTATGCTTACTGCGGCCTATCTAAGAAAATCCAACTTCCTTGATAAAGAGATCGTCACCAAGAAAGATTTCGTTTTGCGCGGAATCAATGCCTTGATTGCAGAAGGTCTTATCGTCGGAACGTGTCTTGTTTGCTATTTCCTATTCGGGGCTACCACAGTTGGCTCTCTCCCTGGCGGCATGTTCGATGCGAAAATCAAAGGTTTTGATGCGTTCGTCTCCTTTGGGTTTGGGCTGCTTGGAACCTATTTTATCCATACGCTTTGCCGTTTGATCGCGCGCATTCCAGTTCTAGGAAGATGCTTGCAGTGGGTTGGCAATCATTCAGCGTTGTTCTACCTGTTCCACCCGATCTTCTTAGAGCTCGCCGCGATTGCAATCTTCCAAAAGCAAATCCTCTTAGGAAGGGCCCAAGCGTTTGTCTATCTCCCTGTTGTTTTAGGGTTACTGGTTTTGACCTGCTTATTGATCGATTTCATTATCAAATCGCGGAAAAAGAAACGTGAGCAGAAGGCACTCGTAGATAGTGAGACGCCGAAGGAAGAATGACATGGATTACAAGAAATTCGAAATCGGCAACTATCTGTTCGAGGATATCTATAAAGCCGCCGATGATCAAAAACGTCTTCCTGGCATTTGGTTTGAAAACCTCGTCTACACTTATGAAGAAATTGAAAGAAGCGTGGATTATTACGCGCATTTTTTAGCCGATAGGGGAGTGAAGAAGGGCGACCATGTTGGTTTGCTTGGCGTCAATAGCTATAACTGGCTGATCGCGTTCTATGCGATTGTCCGCGTTGGCGGCGTCGCGGTTTTGATCAATTACATGGCAAGGCATGAAACCTTAGTGGATTTGCTTAAGGATACCGATTGCCAATACTTATGCTATGGCAAGTTCACCCAGCTCATCAAAAAAGAGCATGAGATGGAAGACCTTCTTAAAGAAACGGGCATGTCTCAAGAAAACGCCTTCTCCATCCAGCGTTGCGATCTTGATTTCAAAGATATCCTTCAAAAGGAGGCCATTGTTCCTTTCCTCTCCCCGATTCCAAGAGAAGAAGATAGCAAAAGGACATCCTATATCATCTTTACCACCGGCACGACATCTAAGCCAAAACCAGCGATGCTAAGCCAGTATAGTTTGATGAATCTCATCTATTTGAATCTCTCCCCATTAGACCCGATCTTCCCTCGGCGATTCTATTGCTTACTACCGATGTTCCATTGCTTCGGCCTTTTGGTCGTTAATGGCTACCTAGCGTTCCATAAGACGGTATATCTCAATACCTTGGTCAACAAGGTGAAGGTCTACAAAGAATTCTTGAAGAACAAATGTGGCGTTTATGCATCCGTCAGCATCATCTATGACCAATTGGCGAAAGCCCCTTTCTGGTGGCTCCATGGGAATCGATTCATCAAGTATTGCATCGTCGGCGGTGGATTCACCTCCGAAGAAGAATTCAAGTTTTTGGAACGGAAATATGGCAAAGGCAAATTCATGAATGGCTATGGCCAGACCGAATGCTCTCCGTTAGTTTCTTTGGTGTATCCAGATTCCCCTCATATCAAGCAAAGAACTACCGTTGGCATCCCAATGCGAGGCATCGAATTGGCCTTCATGGATCCTGCTACCAAGAAGCTGCTCCCAAAAGGCCAAGAAGGCGAGATTTTGGTCAAAGGATATAACGTCTTCAACGGCTATTACAAAAAGCCAAAAGAGGAGCAGCCTTTTGATGAAAACGGGTATCTCCACACTGGCGATTTAGGGTATCTCGATGAAGATGGCTATCTGGTCTTAAGCGGAAGAATCAAGGACATCATCATCCGCAAAGGTGAGAACATCTCACCTAGAGAAATCGAAGACGAATTAAGGAAGTTTCCCGAATTTGGTGGGGCACGTGTATTGGGTTTTCCGTCTGTTGACGAAGGCGAATACATCATTGGCTGCGTCGAATTGATTAAAAAACCGCTTCATTTTTCCGAGCGGAAATACTTGGACGAAATGCGTAAGCGATTGCCTAATATCAAAATCCCGGCCCATATCGTTTATATGAGACGCTTCCCCTTAAACGCCAATGGCAAGCTCGATGAAGTGAAACTAAGAGAAATCTGCATGCTTAAGATCGCTCGCTTCCTCGATGAAGAGGTTCTGGCGAGGAAGACAAGGAAGCTCATGGAAGAATCGAACAAGAAGAGGCGTTGAACCTCTTCTTTTCAATTGGCTATTCTCTTTCTTTGACCGACTCTGGCAAATTCCATTTTCTCATCGTGCTCATGACGATGAAGTGCGATAGAAGAAGGAACGCTAAAACGATGACGGTGGAGAGCACATACATGATCCAAGAGTGAGGGAATGGATGAATTTGATTTGGAACGGAAATCGAGGCAAGAAGACCTTTGGAAAGGACGATGCCGACGGGGATTGCGATCGCCATGGAGACGATGAATTGGAAGATGCTTGTGATAAGATTTGCCGATGAGATGGAACTTCGCTGATAGCCTAATGTGCGCATCGTGGCGAAGGTTCGCTTTTGCTCTTTAAGATTGGTTTGCATCATGTTGAAGACGATCATGAAGCCAATGATAATCGCCATCGCAGTTAGTAATCTGCTAGAAATCTCAAAGGCTGCCAAACGGTCATTGAATTCCTCGTTTATCACCTGCGAATCCGAGATATAGGTAATGTGCTGGGCATCTTTGTATTTAGCGAAGAAATCATGATAGCTCTTAACTTTAACGAGCAATGATCCGCGTGCGTAATCAGGGCTATATTCATCGAAGCTTGTATAGCTCACTTGATAGAGATATTGATTGGAAATAGCTTTCACTTCTAACGGGGTATCGTTGGCGGTGATGGTGTCCCCAACAAAGGCATCGAGCAGATAGGCGTGATAAGAAGATAAGACGATTCCGTGTTCAGGCACGGTGATGACATTTTGATAATCATCGACGACACGAATCAAATCCTGATTGAGTTTAATCCCGTTGATCAAGGCATTGGCTTTTTTGTTGTTGCGGGTGTTAATCATCTCGCTTGGAAGATATTTTATGAGGGTTTTGCTGGTGATATTGAGATCTTCGCTAGGAAATAACGCATCAATTTCTTGGTCCGTTGGCATGTTATCGAAATAGACTTGAGCATCATAATTCAGGCGTGTTTCAAACAACTGGGTCATCATTGTGTTCTTGCTTTCCCCGATCGAGAAGGCAGTGAAAATCAGCGTTCCACTTGCGAGCAAGCAGACACCGGAGAGGATGTATCTTCTAAGGTTGCGCAGGGTTTGGGATATAGAAACCTTTAAAGGAATCGGGGCGTTTTTAAACACGGTTCTTGTAAGCAGTGGAGTTGTGTTCTTTGCCGGCGGCAATGCTTTCATCGCTTCGACCGGTTTGATTTTAGAGATGCTTAGGGAAGCGAAGAATGCGGTGAGCAATGTTACCGCGACAATGATGGCCAAAGAAATAAAGACTGCGCTAGGGTGCATGATGAAAGGCTGCGGGAATAACTTCAAAGCAGTTCCATATGCTTCGTTAGCTAAGAACGTGAAAATAGAGCCGATTCCAGTTCCGATGAACCACGCGAAAAGCCCAACCACGCCGCCAAGGGTAATGTAGACAAAAGAGATGCTTTGCACCTTTTCACCCAGCGCTCGCATGATGCCGATGTCCTTTCGGCATTGTTTGACGATTTGAAATAAAAACAAAACGGTGACGATCATGACCACTAAGAAGAAGACGGCCGGGGCCATCAAGGTGATGAGGTTTATCGCACGCAACGCATCGTTATAGTATTTGATGACTTCTGAGTCTTCGTATGTCGTCGCATAGGCGATGTCTTTCCGCAACTGTTTGACATCATCTTCGCTGATTTCCGTGCCAACCTTCTCCTTGATATAGGTTTTCAATAGATTCAACGTTTCGTCCAAGTTCTTTTTCTGCCCTTCTTTGAACTTCAATAGAATCTGATTGAAACTCTTTTTCGTTTGATGTCCCTTGATAAGTGAGTTTGGAACATAAACATAGGCGAAATCTCGCGAAGAGGAGATGGAGTAGGGGTCTGCCTTGACGATAGAGGTTTCCGGAGAAACGATTGTGGCGTCGATCTTGAGAGACTGAGTTGTTCCGTCTGGCATTTTGGCACTGACTTCATCACCGACACGGAAGCCATTCGCTTTGGCAAAATAGTATTCCATGCGAACATTGCCGTTATCGAGGTTTCCATCGATGGGATGATGGGAAAGCAGACTCTTCTCATCATAGCCGATCAAGCGGCAGGAATAGGAATTGCTCCCGTTTGCGAAGGTCGTCGTGTAGGTAGGGCGATACTCGATTATCTCAAAGCCCATGTAATCGTTAAAATCCGAGGGAAGATAAGTTAAATAGGTGTCATCGACCTCGCTGATGGTCTCGACATATAAATCGGGATATCCGCATTCTTGGACCAGACTCGTGATATTGGCATTTAACGAATGGAACGCGTTTCTTAATCCAATCAATATGCCACATCCAAAAGCGCCGACCAAAACGACGCTTAATAGCATTGGCCAAAAGCGTTTGAGATAAGGGAGCAAAAACGTCTTCGCTAATTTCATGGACTCTTACCAGACGATGTCTTTCGCGTCGAGAGGATGCTCGTTGATGATTTCCTTTTCGACTTTGCCATTTCGCAGCGTGATCACGCGGTTTGCCATATCGGCGATTGGAGTAGTATGGGTGACAATGACCATCGTTTGGCCTTGCTTTCTGACGATATCCTGCAATAACTCCAGTATTTTGCGGCCGGTTTTATCATCGAGAGCGCCGGTTGGCTCATCGCAAAGAATGATATCCGCCCCTTTGACTAAGGCGCGAGCAATAGAGACTCTTTGTTGCTCGCCGCCGCTCATTTGAGAGGGATATTGCTTCATCTTCTTATCGCCTAATCCGACGGATTCAAGCGTTTTCTCAGCCAAGTGCTCTTCATCTTTCTTGCTTAGAGACATCCTGACGTTCTCTAACGACGTCAAATCGGGCAATAGGTTATAGAACTGGAAAATGAAACCGATTTTCTGCTTTCGGTATTGGGTCAATTGTTTGTCTTTATATTGGGTGATATCTTCCCCGTTTAGCAATACTTGCCCTTCGGTAGGGGAATCCATCCCGCCGATGATGTTCAAAAGAGTGGACTTACCGCATCCAGAATTTCCTAGCAACACAAGCATCTCACCCTTATAGACGTTAAATGAAACGCCGTCTAAGGCCTTCACTTGGGATTCGCCTTTCCCGTAGTATTTTTTCAGATCCTTGATTTCTAGTAATAATTCCGCCATAAGAGTCCTTTTGTTCTTTGAACAAGAAAAAGATTGCCCATATTATAGACGAGTTTGCGTTTAGAATGGGCTTTTGTCACACAAATAAGCCCAATCCATTTCTATTGATACTTATAGATAAAACTCTAATTTGCACGTGAGGGATAGATTGCCCCTTTGATGTATAATGAAGGCGCCGATCCGAAGGAGTCGGCATCAAGAGCCCGAAGACGGGCCGGCGCCTTCTCGAGACTTGGCGGTTTCGGGCGCCGTCCCCTCTTCTGGCGAAACCGCCAAACATGAACGAAAAGAAGCCCAAGGCCGCCGAAGCGGCGTTTTCGGCGAAATCAGGGGAGCTGAGAACCCTCGCCGAAGAGACCATCACCGAATGGTTCAACGAAAAGCACAGGGCGAGGAGCGAGGCCGAGGTCGCCTTCGTCAACTCCGTCGCCCCCGGATCCTGCCCGCACTGCGGATCCGCCCGCATCCGAAAGGACGGGTTCGGCAATTGGCCCCGCAGTGGACGTCCGCCGTGCAGAGCAAAACGACATCCTGACTTTTGTTTTGCTTTGAGCAAGAGGAGATGGATAGCGTGAGTAGGATAACGCTAAATAATGTGACTGATCTTTTCGTGGGCAAATCAGGCTTCTAAAAGAACGATACCAATATTCGAACACGATGGTGCTCTTTTATTTCGCGACGAGGCTTGCCATTCTTTCGGTTCGGGTTTAACATTAAGCCGCAAAAGGAAAACTCCTTTGGCGAGACCGCATCTATGGGGACACCTACCAGGTCCACCTTCTGGGTTTGGCAGTGTGCGGGGAAGAAATCGGGCTCCCACCTATTTGGCGGGGATTGTACCTCGCTTTTCCTTTTGCCTAATGTTCGTTATGAAAGAGTTATCTGTTTTTGTCGATGAATCCGGCGATTTTGGCCTTTTACTTGCTAACGAAGCAAAAAAGAAATCGCTTTTGGCGGAGCCACATTGATTGAATTCTTTTGAATTGTCTCCTTGATTTTTTCCACGGCGTAAAGAAATGGCTTGCTTAATGAGTGAGGCTTTTCCTCATTTTTGGTCCGCGGGCAATGAACATTGTAAAAAGGGCTGTTACTCACCTATATTGGTTTTCGCAGCCCTCAAAGACTTTATCAACGAATTAGTTATCTTGAGAATGACGAGCACCGACTTGGTATTCTTCGTTGTGCTCGAACATTTCTAAGACCGTAATTGGGTCATCGCCCGTCAATTTCTTGAAATCATCGGTTTGGACGGCCATTTTACCTTCGCGAATCGCTTGAGCAAATGTGACCATGCCATCGCTAGAGAACGGTGCTTCACTGTCTTTCTTGAAAACCCCATCCGTTGTCCTTGGGACGCCCATCGCATCGAAGATCTGATAGTTTTCTTCATCCGTGAGCTCTTTGTAAGTGACGTGATTGCCAGTGGCTTGATTGCCGTATTCGATAAATTTTGAAATGGTCATAAGCTCAATGCCGTTGATATTGAGTGTGGCTTTCTCATATTGCTTTTCAAACGCGCGGTGGAGGGCATACGCCATCGCCTTCGCGCAGTCTTTCCTGGAGATATAGGCCATGAGGCCATCACCTTGGCTGTTCTTCAAGACGCCGTCAGCGTGAACAAAGGTGAAGTAGTTGGTGATCATTGCTTCTGCGTATTGAGAATTTCTGAGGAAGATATAATCAAGTCCCTGGGAAGCGATATAACGCTCGGTGTAGATGTGGTCTTTCTTCTCGACGCTTGGGTTGGTTTCATCGCCCGCATTCACCAAAGAGGTATAGACGATTTTCTTGACCCCGGCCTTTTTGGCGGCGTCAACAACGTTTCTATGAGCGGCTTGGCGTTTTGGTCCGACAAACGGCATGGAGATAAGTCCAAGCACATCCGCTCCGCGGAAGGCGTCTTCTAGTCCTTCATAATTATTGAAATTAGCCACGCGGGTATCGATTCCCATCGCCGCGAATCTCTCGAGTGACTTGGGAGAGTAGGCAACGAAGATCAATTCCTCTTTTTTCCGTAACTTCAACAAAATTTCAGCAGCGATGGCGCCTAAATTGCCATCGACACCGGTTAATAGTATTTTTCCCATAATATGGCTCCTTTGCTTTTATTGTATTGGGAAGTCTCTATCTACGCAAAATGATTTGCAAAGAAGCATCCCTGCTTTTTTCTTGTCTGATCCCATCAAAGAGAAAAGCGAGCGCGTTTTGCGGGCTTTTTATCATTTTTGAGCCATTTACCATCATACCAATATATTATTTTTCGTTTCAGGAGAGTTTACAAAAACGTTGCTCATTTATCTAGATTGTATCGGTCTTTACGCGAAAAGTGGCCTTTGTCTGGTAGCACCTTGATACCAATTGATCGATTTTATCCTCGATGTTGGCCTCGTTAATGACGACCTGAAAGCGATCCAAGCGACGTTCAGCCCAAGGTACTCCGTCCTGGAGCCCCGATGGTCACCACCTCATAATCCATTTCGTTCATGATATCGACGATGCTTTGGCCATTGGAGAATTCTCTGATCACATCGCCTTGGATGAAATCCCCGGCATCCAGAAGCGAAACGTATTCGTATTCCTTCTGCATCCCCTTTTTATACGCTTCCACGGCGGAATAGCCGAGCTTGTCTTTGGCCCCGCAGTGGACGTCCGTCGTGCAGAGCAAAACGACATCCTCGCTTTTGCTTCGCTTTGTGCAAGGGGAGACGGATAGCGTGAGCAGGATAACGTTGAATAATGTGATTGATCTTTTCAAAGGCAAACCAGGCTTCTAAAAGAGCGATACCAATATTCGAATATGATGGTGCTCTTTTTCATAGACTTGAACCTGTTATTCGGTCCTATTGTTTGTCGGCGGCGCGAAAAAAGGAAATCTTTTGACAAGGCCGTATTGATTGGATCCTTTCGAATTTATGTTGCCGTCATTTAATAACTCCGTTATGTGTGATTATCGACGAACATAACTCTTTTAGGATGGTTTTGTTGAAAACTCTTTCAGTTAAAGAGGCAGAATTTGCGGAGATTTAACAATAATCAATGAATTATGTGGATATGCAGTGGCGTCAACGCAAACCAATAGGAACCATTGATCCCTTGGACTTCCACCCAATAGATTAGAAGTGCATCATCGACTTCGATCTGCTTAGGAACTATGACATACTTCTCATCGGTGTGTATGTCCAAACCCCAAGCGTGCTCGGTGATCCTCGGTACCTGCAAAGAAGCATCGCCCACCATGTAATTAGGCCCAACAGGATAGGCATAGGTTCCTCCTGCGCCCATGAAGAAGATGTTATAAGAGACATAATTGGTCTCATTCAGATAAACGGTCGTCTCTTGACTTCCCGCGTAATAAAGCCCTCCTTCGACAAAAGGACGTTTATGATTCGTGTCCCCGCTTAGATAGACAGGCGTTTGATCATGGTAGGCAAAGAACCCAACGTTATAGAATTTGTTGCCTCCGATATCGATGTTCAAGCTGCTTCCCTCCCCGTTTTGCGCGCCAAGTAGGGTCATCGTCGTTTTGCCGACGCCTGTGTGGGTGAAACTCACGGAAAGGGTATCGGAAGGTATGACGAGGCTATACTCGATGTCCTCCGGACGGATATCCGAGAGATCGCAATCGCCATAAGCGTCGGATAGAGTCAACTCTATCGTGTCCCCGATGTGGCCAAAGTAGGGCTTGCTTTGCTCTAACTGGATAAAGCCAGGCACGCCACCAGATTCCCCAAGTCCATATTTAGGAGCGGTGGTGGTTTCTTCCGCTTTTGCCGTTGTGATGAGCGTGGATGTCTCTTGGGAACTGATATTGACAATTGCATTTTGAGAGGACGTCCTATCCACGTTGCTTTTAATGACTGGGATTAAAATGGCAACAAGCAGGGCAAGGGCGAACATCGATCCTCCAATCGCATAAAACCGTACGCGATTTGCAGGGTTTTTGATGTTTTCAGGTGGGATTTCAGGCGCGATCTGCGGAGAAACAGGGGTAACGATCAACTCTGAAGGAAGAATGCCAAGGCACTCGCAGAACGCTTCAATGAATTGATAAGAGATACTTCCTGCTCCGTTTTCGTAATTGCGGACGCTTTTCGCGGTGCAACCGCAGGCATTGCCGATCTGATTCTGCGTTTTGCCGTACTGTTCTCGTTTATTTCTCAATAGAGAAGGCAATTCCGATAATTCAAATGGCAGAGGGGCGTAATGAGTTTCCTCATTCCTTAAATAGATGTCATCCAAAGAGCAACCTAGTGTTTTGCATAGATCGGGCATGGACTCCATGGGGAATGCGCTGTCGATGGATTCAAAACGAGAAATCGCCTGCGGGGTATAGCAAAGCGCATCGGCGAGTTGCCGTTGGGTCAAACCGATTTCCTTCCTTTTCAGGGCGACGTACTTGCAGAATCTAGATTTCGCCATCAATCCAATTTTATATGATGCCATCGAAGAAAACAAAATTTATTCCCCTAACATCCAATCCCATTGCTTGAAACTAGCCCTAGGCAAAATAAAAATGGCATCGTTCGAACAATATTACGTTTCAAGTGCAGCGCTGTCATAACCACAAAGGACAATTATGAAAAACATTCGCACATCAGTAGTATTGGAAATGGCTTTTCGTTTATTGGACGGGCAGACGTTCACCAAAGAGGCCATTCGAAACGATTTATCCATCTCGCGCAGCACCTTCTATCGGGGCCTAAGCGACATTCGTTGCTTCCTCATCGAGCATCGGCCTTTCTATGACCTTGTCTATGATCCCAAAACAAAGGCCTATGTATTGACGAAAGTATCCTCTTCCAATTGGTAGTCCGTCTAATAAACGGGCTCCTTTTTTATTCTTAAGATTGAGTTATCTCTAAAATGTTTTGACAAATCGTATATCTTGAAAGCGCTTTCTTTCATAAAGTCACCCTTTTCTATCGAAAAAGGTTGCTTTCTATTGTTCCTGCCACACAATAACGCGGTTAAGAATTATGTTGCTGGGTAAATATATCAACGGATTCTACAAGAAGTATTGGTACTTCTTCCTTATTGGTGTCATCGCCCTCATCGTGGTTGACGTCACCCAGACGTTTTTGCCACGCTTCCTTGGAAGAATCATCGATGATGGCAACATTTTGATTAATGACGTCTCTGAGCTGGGTTCCATCATTGGTTGGATCATGCTTTGCGCGGTCATCATGTTCGTTGGCAGGTTCTTGTGGAGAATCTCCATCTTCCGCGCATCCACCGGCATTGCCGCCTCACTTCGCAGAAAGATGTTTGAGAAAGCCGAGAAGCTATCACCTTCTTATTATCATGAGAACAAAGTCGGCAACATCATGAACTGGTTCACCACCGATATTGAAGAAGTGGAAGACTTCATGGGTTGGGGCACGGTCATGATCATCGATGCGATTTTCTTATCCGCTTCGGTCATCGTTTCCATGGTGCGACTAAACATCTATCTCACCATCATGGCGTTGGTGCCTTTGCTTTTGATCGTCGTTTGGGGCGCCTTGGTCGACCGCTTCATGTCTAAGATGTGGGAAGCTAGACAAAAAGACTTCGACCGTCTCTATGATTTTGCCCAAGAAAACTTCACCGGCATCCGTGTCATCAAATCTTTCGTCAAGCAGACGATGGAAATCCACGCCTTTGCCAAAATCGCCAAGCAAAACAAGCACATGAATATAAAGTTCGCTCGCGTCAGCGTTCTCTTCGATATCTTCATTGAAATCATTTTGGCGGTGGAAATCACGCTTCTAATTGGTTTCGGCGGTTATTTTGTTTATTGCGCTTCTCCAGCGATTGCGCGCCCCGTCGTGCTATTTGGGCAGGAAATTCAACTCACTGTCGGTACTCTTATCGAATTCGTTGGCTATTTCGATTTGATTATTTGGCCGATGATCGCGATGGGACAAATCGTCTCCATGAAATCGAGGGCCAAAGGGTCCTTAAGACGTATCAGCGCATTCTTGGATACCCCAATTGAAATCAATACCGAAGGCGGCGTGGAAATCTCTGATCCCAAAGGCTGCATCGAATTCAAAGACTTCACCTTCCTTTATCCAGGAAGCAAAAAAGCAGCGTTAAGCAACGTGTCTCTTCGCATTGAACCAGGCGAGCACATTGGCATTGTCGGCAAAGTTGGCTCAGGGAAAACCACGCTAGCCAATATCCTTTTCCGCCTTTATAACATCGATGAGGGACGTGTTTTCATCGATGGCGTCGATTTGATGGAAGCCAGCGTCCCAAGCGTTCGCTCGGTCATCTCTTATGCCCCGCAGGATAACTTCTTATTCTCGGACACGATTACGAATAACATCGCTTTCTCTTCCGAAAGCCCTAACGCAGAAGAAGTCCGCGCGGCAGCCGCTTTTGCGGATGTCGCATCCAATATCGATGCCTTCCCTAACGGCTACGATACGGTTTCAGGCGAGCGCGGCGTGACGCTTTCTGGCGGTCAAAAGCAACGTGTCTCCATCGCTAGAGCCTATTACCGGAAATCTCCGATCCTTGTCTTGGATGACTGCGTCTCCGCGGTTGACCTTAAGACCGAAGAAACGATTTTAGCCAACATCAAAAAACTAAGAGAAGGCCAGACGACATTACTCATTGCATCGCGCGTTTCCAGCGTCATCCACATGGATAAGATCCTCGTGTTAAACGATGGCAAAGTGGATGCTTTCGGCACGCATGAACAATGCATGAAGCAATCCGAGCTCTATGCCAGGATGGTCTTCTTGCAAGAACTCGAAAAAGAAGTGGAAGGAGGGGCATCATGAAAATCGATGACGAAAAAGAAAAACTTTTCGGCGATAAAAAGATGTCGATGTTCCAAATCCTTCGGCACTCTAAAGGGTATATCGTCAAAGAAATATGGCCGATCATCCTGGCCCTCGTTTTGGTGTTCATCAATGTCGGCATCGATATCGCTTTGCCTTATTTGATGTCTTATATCGTTGACTTGCTCAAAGGCATCGTCAATTCGACTGCTTGGGAAGTGATTCTCGGCGTTGTCATCGGGTATTGTGCTTTAAGCATTGCCAACCAAGTCATCCGTTATTTCGAGGCGATGGTATTGCAACACGCTGGCCAGCGCATCGTCTATCAGCTCCGCATGGAAGTCTTTGAGCACATCGAGAGCATGTCGCAGAACCAGTTCAACATGATGCCAGTCGGCTCCTTGGTGACCCGTGTTGCTAACTATACCGCCGCGGTCAGCGATCTATTCACCAGCGTCTTGGTGTCTTTGCTTGCTAACGGACTCACCGTGGTCGGCGTTTTGATCATGATGATGACCATATCCCCACGTCTATCCGTCTACTTATTGATCTTTGCCGCCGCGGCAGGGGTGGTCTCCTTCTTCTTTGGCCGCATCATCGGCAAATTCTTCCGCAAGGAAAGAGGCTATATCTCGGATATGAACGCCTTCTTATCCGAGAACCTATCGGGTATGAAGATCACCCAAATCTTCTTGCAGGAAGGCCGCAAGGTAAAAGAGTTCGATGAAAAGAACAACAACATCCGCAAGGCACGTTATTCCATCATCTTCGCGTTTGGTTTATACCGTCCATTCCTCAATGTTCTCTATTATGGCTCGATTGCCGTCACGTTCTTCGTCGGCATCTCCATCCATCTTTCTTCTGCTCAGATCGTCGCGTTCTATCTATACCTCTCCCGTTTCTTCAACCCAATCCAGCAAATCGCGGATCAATTGAACCAAATCCACCGCGCGACGACCGCGGCCGAACGTCTTTACTCGCTTTTAGATGTTCCACCTGAAGTGGTGGATAAACCCGATGCGATCGAAGTCGACCATTTCGAAGGCCGCATCGAATTCAAAAACGTATGGTTTGCCTATGAGAAAGACAACTGGATTCTCAAGGACGTCTCTTTCGTCGTCGAACCGAAACAGACTGTCGCATTTGTCGGGGCGACTGGGGCTGGCAAAACCACGATTCTGTCTTTAATCGTACGTAACTATGAAATCCAAAAAGGCCAGATTCTTATCGATGGCATCGATATTGCTCATATCAAAATCGATAGCCTGCGCAAGGCCATTGGGCAAATGCTGCAGGATGTCACCTTGTTCTCGGGCTCTATCCGCACCAATCTGACTTTGCATGATGAATCGTTCACGGACGAAGAGATCAAGTCCGCGACCGATTATGTCAACGCCACCCCGTTCGTGGAATCTTTGCCTAATAAACTTGAAGAAGAAGTGCTTGAGCGCGGCGAGAATTTCTCCGCAGGTCAACGCCAGCTGCTTTCTTTCGCCCGCACCATCTTGCATCGTCCTCAGATTCTTATCCTTGATGAAGCGACTGCTAACATCGACACCGAAACCGAGCTTCTGATCCAAGACTCTTTGGAGAAGATCAAGACCATCGGAACCATGCTCGTTGTCGCCCACCGTCTCTCTACCATCCAGCATGCGGACAAAATCATCGTGCTTCAAAACGGTGAGATTTTAGAGCAGGGCACCCATCAGCAATTGCTCCATCAAAGAGGGCATTATTTCAAACTCTATGAGCTTCAATATGCAGACCAAGAAAACTGAATTTCGTGTTGCAAAGGCCAATATTTTTCAAAATCTTTGCAAAACCCATCTTTTTCTAGGCGTGCAAGTAGAGGCTTCATCTTTGCCCTTTAGGGATTTTTGAGTTTAATGTTATACTTTTTGGCGGTTAATTATGAAATATCAATATCTGGACAAAACGATGACCCTCTTCCTTGAAGGAAGAATCACTTCCGCGAACGCGGATTCCACCCGTGACGACATCCGCGCGATTCTAAATGGCAAAGATGTTGAGAAAGTGGTGCTCGATGCCGGGAAGCTAGAATACATCTCTTCGGCTGGACTTCGTATTGTCTTCGCCCTCAAGCGTGATTATGCGGATTTATCGATCGTCAATGTCTCGCTGGACGTTTTCGATATCTTCGAGATGACAGGCTTTACCAAAATCCTCAAGGTCTACCGCAAATTGGCCGAGATCGATGTCACCGATATGCAAGTTATCGGCGAGGGCCGCACTGGCATTGTTTATAGAATGAATAAGGATACGATTCTTAAAGTCTATAAGCGTGATGTCTCCATCGAGGATATTGAAGCTGAGATGAAGCTTTCCCGCGAATCGTTCGTGTTGGGTATTCCTACTGCGATTACTTTCGATATCGTCAAAGTCGGAACGCGCCTTGCTTCTCGATTTGAGATGCTTGACTGCGACACCCTTGCCGAAGTCATCGCCAAAGACGTTGCCCATCTTGATGATTACCTTGACCAATATGCTGAGTTGTTGCGAAAAATCAACTCTACCTCTTCTTCTGACCTCGATCTTCCTGATAAAAAGAAGAAGTGGATTCAGCACGCTGAACTCTGCTTGCCTCATCTTGACGATGCCCATGGCAAGAAACTCATGGATTTGATTCAAGCGGTTCCAGAAAGAAAGACCTTCGTCCATGGAGATTGCCATATCAAAAACATCATGTCCGACGGCAAGTCCTTGTTCCTTATTGATATGGGTGCCCTTTCCACTGGCCATCCGATCTTTGAACTGGCGGCTCTTTATCGCACCTTCTTTGGATTCGATTTCGTCGATCCTGGCAATACTGAGCGTTTCTTGGAATTGCCTCGCGATGTGTTAGATAAGCTCTTCTTTGGCTTGATGGAGCGTTACTTCGGATCCTTTGATCAAGAGACGCTGGATAAGATCGCGGTTGCTGGAATCACCTATTTGGTTTCTTGGAGTTCTCGTTATGAGAATAACCCAGTTCGCGTCGCAGATGGGGCCAAACGGTTGAGCGAACTTCTTGACCGCGTCAAAACATTAGCCCTTCCATTAAAGGATTAAAACCTAGATTTCATCGAAACAATTTCTATTTCAAACAACGCCTCAAGGATTGACTTTTGGGGCGTTTTCTTTTATCATAATGCCGCAGCTAGGGAACTAGGCTGTATACCTGTGAGACCGAATTAACGTTTAAGCGACATGTGTGTCGCCGGCCGCGGGGGAGGCCACGGATGTGGTCTTTTTATTTACATGGATCTTTATATTTATTCAGACGAATCAGGCACCTTCGACGCAAGAAATAATGACTACTTCATCTTCGGGGGACTCATTATCCTTGGAAAACAGCAAAAAGATGATGCGATTCGAAAATACGCGCATGTGGAAGATGTTATCCGCACGGTGAAGAAAACAAACAAGGAACTCAAAGCCTGCCACTTGAGCAACGAACTCAAAGGAAAGGTTTATCGTTCGTTGAAAGGGCTATTCCGATTTGGGGTGATTATCCATCAAAAAGATCTTCATCCAGAGGTGTTTCATAACAAACGTCATAAGCAGCGATATCTTGATTTCGCCTACAAAATCGGCCTAAAAAAGGCGATTAAGCATCTGCTTGATATCGGGGTGATTCCAAATGATATCCATGTGATTCATGTCTACTGCGATGAGCATCATACTTGCACAGATGGGATATATGAACTAAAAGAAGCCCTCCTAAACGAGTTCAAAAACGGAACGTTCAATTCCAATTACGAATGCTTTTATGAACCGATCTTCCAGCATCTGAATGAAGTCGAACTCTATTTTTGCGATTCCAAATTGACTTACCTTATCCGCGCGGCCGATATCATCGCCAACCATTTCTATCACCTTGCATTAGAAGGAGAGGGGAGTGTTTCCTCAGAACGAAACGCATTCATCATCCATCTGCCCAGTTATGAAATCGCCTTCAGCGAGTATATCAGGGAAAATAGTCCCCAACGCCCTGCATTGGGCCTTTCTTCAGCGTAAGAGAAAACGAAATCAACAAGCAATGTCATAAATGAAAAGATTTTTCTTGAATGGCTCTTTGGAGTGGAGTACGATAACCAAGCCGTAAAAAACGGCTGTTGCGCCCGTAGCTCAACTGGATAGAGTACCAGACTACGAATCTGGGGGTTACAGGTTCGAGTCCTGTCGGGCGCGCCATTCGGGG
>OCTW011442411.1_pt1 | contig 17564 bp, 15 predicted proteins | sample 1539671 | NCBI WGS metagenome assembly OCTW01 (sample SAMN02144230, study PRJEB22623) | gut metagenome | biome: sheep rumen | host: Ovis aries | place: New Zealand
AACAACAGTTCAAAACCATCGGTCTTTTTTATAAGCTAATTAACGATTACTCGTTACAGCTCCTTCTATCAGATGGTGCCGAAGAGAAGATTTGAACTTCCGACCTACGCGTTACGAATGCGTTGCACTACCGCTGTGCTACTCCGGCATCTGTCCATAATAATACATGAAACCGGATTGTATTTCAAGATGAAATTAGTAGCTTGTGTCATAACCATCACTTGTATAACTGCCATCATAATACGTGCTATCTTGTGTTGTCGTAGTATCATAGCTTGATGCATTCGTTGTATCACTTGATGAAGTATCCATTTGTTGCGAAGATGTTGTATCTGTTGTTGATGTTGAATAATTTCGATAAGATTTACACAACTGCGAGAATGTTTTCGTGGATACCTGCTGACAAAGCGTATCAATTTGTGCTTTGTCGGTTTTATTCAATTTATCATATGTATCTTCATAAGAAACAATGGTTGCTTTTTGGTCTTCCGTATACGTTGCCCAATTGGTGATAAAAGTTGATAACGTATTCAAACGATCTGCTTCTTGTTGTTTCTTTTCTTCTTTTAAATCATTGAAAATAGTCGTTAATTTCTTACCCGTCTGTTCTTTGAAATACGCATTGATATTGGTCTTTTGTTCATCTGTCAACTTGTTGTATTTTTTTTGGTAATTCAATAATTCACTCTTTTCTGTATCTGAAGACATGCTCCATTCATCTGCATAGCTTTGCAACGTTCGATATGTTTTTTCCATGGATTGTGTAACCAAATGCTGTGGGTCATAAATAATCGTCTTATAGGCATAACCAACTAATAATCCAGCAATCACTAAAACAATACATAGAAAAACGATCAATCGAAATTTAAACGAATTTGATTTCTTTTGATGTTCTGTTAACTTTGATTCTTCTTTTTCATTTTCTTGGTACAACGTCCGCTTTAATTTCACACGTCCGGTTGCTCCCATACGAACAAGAGTATCCGTTAAAGACAAATCTTTCTTGGTTTCATCTTTATCATCTTTCTTTTTTGATTTTATCTTTTTGATTACTCTTGTCGATTCGACAGGTACCGTTACTTCTTTTTCTTTATTTTCATTAATAACTTTTTGAATATTTTTTAACGATTGATCCCCCTGATCAAACGAGATTGATTTTGTTGTAAAGTCAGGCACATCCAATTGATCCAACTTTTCTTGCGATTCACGCAAACGATCAATTGCACTTTCCTTTTTACTGTCCTTTTTATTCTGCTCCATTTTGATCCTCTTAATGACTTATATTTTACCATAGGAATATTGAAAACGGCATAAAAAAAACGAGCATCGCTCGTTTCTTTATTACATGGTGCCCAAGGCCGGACTCGAACCGGCACGAGCTCATCACTCGGTGGATTTTGAGTCCACTGCGTCTACCAATTTCACCACTCGGGCATTGCTCATTTATAATACATCATGTTTCTACTTCTTGCAAGCAAAAATTTTGTTTATTTTATGAATTTGCGTATAATTAAATACGCAAGGAGGATTTGACAATGAAAGTACTACTCGGATTAAGTGGTGGCGTTGACTCAGCCGTGGCTGCCTATCTATTAAAGAAGCAAGGACATGACGTCACCTGTTGTTTCATGCGCAATTGGGATAGCTTTGCCAATAATGATATTGCTGGTAATCCCACCATTCAAGACCCAACTTGTCCCCAAGAACAAGATTATATGGATGCCAAGGCCGTTGCCAACAAACTAGAGCTACCCTTAGAACGTGTCGACTACATAAAAGAATATTGGGATCATGTTTTCCAGACTTTCTTGGATGAATATGCCAAAGGACGAACACCCAATCCAGATATTCTTTGCAACAAATATATTAAATTTGATTCTTTCTTTCAATATGCAATTGACCACGGCTTTGATGCAGTCGCAACAGGACATTACGCATCAACCACCGAAGAACATGGATTTAAATATCTAAGTCGGGCTGCTGATCAGAATAAAGATCAAACGTATTTTCTTTGTCAAGTCAATAAAGACGCCATACAAAAAACCCTATTCCCTTTGGGAACGATTGAAAAACCCGAGGTACGAAAAATTGCCAAAGAATTAGAATTGGATAGTGTTTCTACCAAAAAAGACAGTACTGGTATTTGTTTCATTGGTGAACGTGATTTCCGTAAATTTCTAACCAATTATCTACCCAGTAAAAATGGTAAGATCGTCGATATTGATACGTTAGAAACAGTTGGTGAACATATTGGTGTTCTATACTACACCATTGGCCAACGTAAAGGACTACACATTGATCACATCAAAGGACCATGGTTTGTCGTCGGTAAAAATGTGAAAAAGAATATTCTCTTTGTTTGTCATACGACCCATAAAGATTGGTTATATAGTGATTCTTGTTTAGTTAAAAATATCAACTGGCTTGTTGATGATCAATATACGATTCCTTCCGATTGCACAGCTAAATTCCGCTATCGCCAACCGGATCAAGAAGTACACCTAGAGTTCATCGATCCAACAACCGTTATGGTCCGTTATCCACAAAAGATTTCAGCCATTACCTGTGGTCAAGAAGCCGTATTCTATGATGGCAAGATTTGTTTAGGTGGCGGTGTCATTGAAGAAGTATATCGAGATGGCAACGATCTTAACCAAACTATAATTCATCGCTATGAGGAGTCAAATCATGCCAACTGAAACGTTGGAAGCAAAACTTCAATACGTGATCTTTGAAAATCCAACAAATCACTATGTGGTGGCTCAATTTTCGGAAATCAAGACGTATCATGTCTTCACCGCAACCGGAATGATCAACGAACCACTTGAAGATCAAATTTATGAATTAAATGGACAATATGTGACACATCCTCGCTACGGTAAACAATTTCAGATTCTTTCTGCTCAAAAAAAACTACCCAACACAAGCGATGCCATCGTTCGCTTTCTGAGTAGTGATGTTTTTCCTACCATTGGTAAAAAAACAGCCGAAGATATTGTGAATCACTTAGGCGAAGATTGCCTGAATCAAATCAAAGAAGATCCTAGTTGTTTGGATTCCATTACAAAATTAAATCATAAACGTAAACAAATTATCATTCAGGGTATCCAAGATTTTGACGGCTTTTCACAAACGTATGCTCAATTGATGCAATGGGGACTCGATCAAACACGCATCACTTTGTTGCAAGAACACTATGAAGATGTTATGGACGTGATTCAAGAAGACTGTTTTCGTCCTTACTATGAAATTAATGGCTTTGGATATAAAAGTGCTTGTAAACTAGCCAATGGCATGGAACTTCCAGCCAAGGATCTACGTCGTCAAGACGCCTATATCCATGAAACCATCTGTCAGGCCGTTTTAAAAACTGGCAATACATATATTACATTACCTTGGTTGATGGCATATTTAGCCCAAGTCGATCAACAATTGATCATTGATTCCGTTCATCGATTGGCCAAACAAGAAATCATTCGACTCGTAGAAGATCGCATTTATCCCTTCCATCTCTATGAAGAAGAACAATGGATCAGTTCTATTCTTTTGGCTCATTCTCAACCCATTGATGAGATTGAAGTAGATACGATCAACAACAAAATCAAAGCCATTGAATTTGAGAATGCGATCACCTACGAAAACAAGCAGAAGCAAGCTATCTTTACCTTTTTTCAAAATTCTGTCATGTTGATCAATGGTGGTCCGGGTACCGGTAAAACAACCATTGTCAAAGGAATCCTAGAACTATGTCAAGATTTCTATCCAGATGCCACCATCCAACTGTGTGCACCAACAGGACGAGCTGCCAAACGATTAGCACGATTATCTTGCTACAGCGCTAAAACGATACATTCCCTTTTAAAATGGAATATGGAAGATAATTCCTTTGGAATGAATGAAGACGATCCCATCGAAGCTGATTTTTTAATTGTGGATGAATTCAGTATGGTAGATACCCATATTTTTGCAGCGTTATTAAAAGCATTGGAACCACACTGTCATATTCTTCTTATCGGTGATGAAAATCAATTGGAAAGTGTCGGACCTGGAAAAGTCTTTAAAGATATCATTGATAGTCATTTATTTCCAATCATCCACCTAGAAAAAATATTCCGTCAAGCTAATGGCAGTGGCATTGTCACTCTTGCCAATCAAATTCGAACGGAACAAACTTGTACCTATGAAGATGGAGTAACTTTTATCGAGCAACCCACAGAAAATATCTTACCCACAATTCTAAGTATTACACAAAATTATGATATAAATTCTTTTGAAATTTTAGCACCTATGTATCATGGCGGTGCCGGTATCGACCAAATCAATATGGCCATGCAGAAACTAAAAAATCCACCCTCTGCAAATAAAGCAGAACTACACGTTGGTGCTACCATCTTTCGTGAAGATGATAAAGTCATGTTGTTAAAAAACTTACCGGATGATAATGTCTTCAATGGCGATATTGGTACGATCATTGCCATTGAAACAAAGAAAAAAGAATATTGTGTCAGTGTTGATTTTGGTGAAAATGTTGTCGATTTTGACAGTGATATCCTATATTATCTAAAACATGCCTATTGTATCAGCATTCATAAATCACAAGGTAGTGAATACCCCATGGTCATCTGTGTTGTGGATAAGATCAATACTCGCATGCTCAATCAACGCTTGCTGTATACGGCAATATCTCGTGCAAAAAAGGAATTATTTATTATTGGCCAACTGCGTTTATTTGAAAGCAGTGTAAAAACAAAACAACGTCATATTCGTCAAACAACACTCAAACAAGCGTTACAACACCACAAAACGGAAAGTGAATGATCACTTTCCGCTTTTTTATTGCCAAATTGATTCGGCATATATTTCATCTGCTTGTGTTTGATTTAAATATTTATATTCAACCATCGCATCCAACACTAATTTTTGTCGTTCTTTTGCATCTTGAACATTTTCTGTACTGGTTAACTCATATTTATTTGGTACTTGTGGAATACCAGCTAAAATCGTACATTGTGCATCGGATAAATCGGCTGGTTCTTTACCAAAATATCCCTCGCTTGCTTCTTTGATACCGACATATCCATTCCCATAATTGATTACATTCACATATAACGCAAATATTTCGGATTTTGAATAATGCGATTCCAATTCTCTGGCAAAAAAGAACTCTGCCAACTTCCATGATAGATTCGAATCATACTGACCATATAAATTCTTCGCTAATTGTTGAGTGATGGTTGAGCCACCACTTTTCAACAAATTCTCATTGATTTGACTTAAGATAGCACGAACCAAACCAATATAATCGACACCATCATGTTCAAAAAAACGATGATCTTCAATCGATACGGTTGCTCGGATCAATGTATTTGGTAAATCATGATATTCCACATAGGAATCACTATTTTCTACTTGTTCAACCAAAGTAGTTAAAGAACCAGTTTGAGCAGAAAACCGTTGAAATTGTACATATCCATAAAAAGCCAAAGAAGCTAAGCTTATGGATAAAACAACAACAATGGCTAAAAATATATGTAAAATTTTTTTCATAGCTCTCCTTTTAGAAAAAGAGAAGTGCTCTCGCACTTCTCCACTTATCGATTCGAGTTAATAGATTTCATGATCTGACGAATTTGCGCTTCACTAGGTTTTCGCCCCATCTGAAGGAACATTGCACGGATCATTTTTTCATTGATTGGTGGATTTTCTTTTAATTCTTTTTCAAATCTTTTCTTTGTGAAATAGAAACCTAAAATAGCTCCAATCACAATTCCAACTAATGTAAATAAAACTGATTGTAATCCCATGTATACCCATCCTCGCTATCTACTTGGTTATTTTACTATCTTTTCCTATGTTTATCAACTATTTTACTACTCCCTCAATCAAACAAAGTAGCCTGTTCAAATTCTTCTGGTTTTTGTGTCCAATTTCCCTTTTTTATCGTTTCGATTGGACATTCAATCACAAAATCATTCATCTTGCCAAATGGCGTTGAGAACGTAGCAGCTGGACTCATCAAAGAAATATCTTTGGCCTTAAAATCAATGGATTCATCGCCCATCAACACAAAAGAAGTTTCCATATCTACGCCATATATTTGATCAATCCAGATTGGATTGCTCTTGACCCATTTACACAAACGCAAACCCTTTGCAGGACGATGCAATTGTGCAATATCTTCCACTTTCAAACGTTTCATTTGTGCATGCTGACTAATGACTAAGACCTGTGGAATATCTTTTGAAATGACCGTCATGCTCGCTACTTGATCATTATTCGATAAATTGATGGCTTTGACCCCTTTGGTACGTGTAGACGTTTCTGGCACCTGCTCGACTGGATACATTAGACCATACCCATTCACACTGGCCAAAACAATTTGATCTTGATTCTCATAACTCAAGTGCACACTACACATCGAATCCAAAAATCCAATTTTCATGCATACCATTGTTTTATTTGCTCGATTGACTGCTAATTCCGAAAGTTTGGTCCGCTTGATCATACCAGCCGAAGAAGTCATGACCACATATGTATGTTCATCAAACTCACGCAAGAAGTACGCTCGAATGATCTTTTCATTGGAATCCATTTTGACATAATTTCCCAAATGCGATCCCATATCTTTCCATTTCGCTTCTTCTAACGCATACACAGGAACATAGCCATATGTCCCTCGATCCGTAAAGAACAATAATGTATCTAAAGTACTGCATTGACCATATCCCAAAACCACATCGGTTTCTTTATGACCGCAATCTCTTGGATTCGAAGCATTAAAAGAACGTAAAGATACTTTTTTGACATAGCCATCACGTGAAATCGGAATAACAACTTGTTCATCCGCAATCATGGCTTGGCGATCAATCTTAATCTCTTCTACATTGGCTTCAATCATAGTTCTTCTTGGCGTTGGAATTTGCTCATTGATTTCCTTCAATTCGTCAATGATAACTTGATGTAATACACTTTTTTTCGTCAATATTTCATGCAGATGCTTCAACTCTTTTTTCAAGCTATTGTATTCCGTTTTTAATTCTTTCACATCGGTATTGGTCAAACGATACAATCGCATAGAAACAATCGCATCTGCTTGTTCTTGGGTAAAATCAAATCGATTCATCAAATTTTTGATCGCATCGGATTTATTCTTAGAAGAACGAATGATTTGAATAATTTCATCCATGATTGAAACCGCTCGAATCAAACCTTCTAAAATATGAGCACGTGCTGATTTACGATCATATTCATACTTCGAACGCTTACTGACAACATCTTCACGATGTGCAATAAAAGCGTCTAAACAAGCTATCAACGACATCTGTACCGGTGCTTTATCTACGATAGCGATCATATTGTAGTTATAAGAAACTTGTAAATCTGTATTTTTATATAAATAATTTAAGATTTGTTGGGCATCGATATCCTTCTTTACATCCACCACGACACGTAGTCCCGTACGATCACTTTCATCACGAACATCCAATATTCCATCAATCGTTTTATTCAAACGAATCTCATCGATTTTTTTAACCATCTGAGATTTAACGACATCATATGGAATTTCGGTAACAATCAATTGCTGTATCGTACGCGTTTGTTCAATATGGACCTTTGATCGAACCATAACTTTTCCACGTCCGGTTTCAAATGCTTGACGAATACCTTTGGCTCCCATCGCAATACCACCCGTTGGAAAATCAGGTCCTTTGACGATTGGTAATAAATCATCTAATGTACATTCCGGATGTTCAATCCGATAGATACAAGCATTGATTACTTCATTTAAATTATGTGGTGGAATATTGGTCGCATAGCCAGAAGCGATACCACTAATTCCATTGATCAATAAATTTGGAAAACGAGCTGGTAGTACCGTAGGCTCAAGTTTTTCATCCGAAAAGTTGGGTGCCCATTCTACCGTTTCTTTATCAATATCTTCCAATAAATAATTTGCGATAGGACTTAAACGTGCTTCGGTATAACGCATGGCTGCAGCCGGATCATCATCGATTGAACCATTATTACCTTGCATATCAACCAAAGGATTGGTGATTTTCCAGTTCTGCGAAAGACGAACCATTGCTTCATACACTGAACTATCTCCATGCGGATGATAATTACCAATCACATTACCGACCGTCTTTGCTGATTTTCGATACGGATGATTCGCTGTATTTCCATCTTCATACATCGCATACAAAATACGACGTTGCACTGGCTTCAAACCATCTCGTGCATCAGGCAAAGCACGCTCTTGAATGATATATTTCGAATACCGCGCAAAACGATCCGCCATGATTTCTTCAAGATCATCATGTAAAATGTGTTCTGGCTTTGCGACCTTTTGTTTTTTTGCCATCAAGCCACCTCCTTGGCATAATCATCTTCAAGAGTAAATTCAACATTATCTTCGATCCAAGCGCGACGAAGATCGGCACGATCACCCATAAACTCAGAAACACGACGTTCAGCTAATGCTGCATTTTCAATTGTCACACACAATAAAGTCCGCGTTTCTGGATTCATCGTTGTTTCCCATAATTGATTGGCATTCATTTCACCCAATCCTTTATAGCGAGTCAATGTATATCCACTCTTTAATTCTTTTCGTTTTTCGGCTAATTCTTCATCTGAATACAAGTAATATTCTTCTTTTCCTTTGGCAATTCGATAAAGTGGTGGCAGAGCAATATACAACATACCCTTATAAATTAGATCGCGCATATATCGCCAAAAGAAAGTCAATAATAAATTTTGAATATGTGCACCATCATCATCCGCATCGGTCATGATAATGACTTTATAGTAATTCGAATCCTCTGCTACAAAGTCTTTACCCACACCAGCACCTAAACAATGAATAATCGTATTCAATTCTTCATTCTTCTCAACCGCTTCTAATTTGGCTTTTTCCGTATTTAAAACCTTACCACGCAAAGGCAAAATAGCCTGATAACGGGAATCACGCCCCTGTTTAGCCGAACCACCAGCCGAATCTCCTTCGACCAGGTATAACTCTTTTCGACGTGCATCTTTGGATTGCGCATTCGCTAATTTTCCCGACAAGATACGCTCGGTTCTTTGTTTCCCTTTGCCTTTTCGTGCTTCATCACGCGCTTTTCGAGCTGCCTTACGAGCACCAGCCGCCTTTACGATCTTGCGAACCAATGTATCGGCTACTTCCTTATTTTCTTCTAAGAAATAACGCACATTTTCACTCACGACCATATCCGTCGCTTGACGTGCTTCTGGCGTTCCCAACTTTTCTTTGGTTTGACCTTCAAATTGTAGAAGCTCTTCAGGAACGGTTAAATTAATGACCAAGGTCAAACCTTCACGCACATCTGAACCTTCAAATCCTTTATCTTTTTCTTTTAAGAAACCATTCTTACGTGCATATTCATTAAAAGCTTTGGTGAAAGCTTGTTTTGCACCCGTTTCATGGGAACCCCCATCATGTGTACGTACCATATTTGTAAAAGAAAAAATATTTTCTTGGTATTGATCCGTATATTGAAACGATCCTTCTACTTTGATGGAATTATATTCACCACTAAAATTAATTGGATCATGCATAGGTGTACGATCTTTATTGATTTCTTCAATAAATGCTTGTAAACCATTTTCATATTGATACACTTCTTCTCTTTTTTCTTTTCGAAGATCCGTTACAATGATCTTTAATCCATTTAATAGAAAAGCATCTTCTTGTGCTCTTTCACAAATCTTGGAATACGAAAAACGATCCGCTTTAAACAATGAAAAATCAGGTAAGAAAGTAACTGTACTACCGGTACGATTGGTTTTTCCTTCATGAACCAATGGTCCAATCTTCTTATCACCATGTTCAAAACGCATGGACCACTTGTCAGTACCATCATAAACAACGACTTCACACCAAGCACTTAACGCATTGACAACACTGGCACCTACACCATGCAAGCCACCAGAATTACGATATCCTCCCTGTGAAGTAAATTTACCACCTGCATGTAGAACAGTAAAAATAACTTGTAGAGTTGATACCCCGCTGGCATGTTTTCCCACGGGCATACCACGTCCGTGATCTTCAATCGTGACCGAACGATCTTTATTTAAGGTGATATGAATTTCATTTCCATATCCATTCAATGCTTCATCAATAGAATTATCTAATATTTCCCAAACCAAATAATGGAGTCCTTTGGCATCTGTTGATCCAATATACATACCTGGACGTTTCCGAACAGCGTCCAGACCTTCTAAAATTACGATGCTATCTTCATTATATTGTTGTTTTGGCATGGTATCATCCTTTCATACAAATACAAATTATAAGTGAATCAAACATTTTCTTCAAATGTTTGATGTTGATTATGATAAGATAATATAGGTAGAGGTAGAACTATGGTAACAAATATCATTATATTAATATGTGGATATCTTCTTGGATCCATTCCTTTCGCATTAGTTATTGGCAAGCTTTTTTATCATACCGACGTCCGTCAGTATGGATCCGGTAATTTAGGAGGCACCAATGCAGGAAGGGTATTAGGCAAAAAAGTCGGTGCAGCTGTTATCCTTTTGGATGGCTTAAAAGTTGTATTAGCCATGGGAATTGCTAGCATCTTTTCCAATGAAGCCATTGCCATTTGGACAGGCCTAGTCTGTGTCATTGGTCATTGTTGGCCTATCTTTGCGAAGTTCAAAGGCGGCAAAGGCGTGGCATCTACGTATGGTTTCCTATTAGCGAGTTCCATTTTTATTTTTCATTCCGCAACCAACTTTTTAATTCCATTGGCAATGTTCTTCATTGTACTGTATATTTTTAAATTTGTCTCTTTGGCAAGTATCACAGCCGTCATAACATCGAGCTTATTCATTACTGGTACATCATCGATCATGAATGTAGAATCTTGTTTCATTATTATTGCCAGCTGGTGCTTAACTCTTCTAGTCATCAATCGACATGCTGGAAACATTGAAAAAATAAAAAAAGGAACCGAAAATACGGTATCCTGGTTATAACGAGTCATTCCATTGTTGAATGACTTTTTTTATGGTTTCGATATCTGTTTGAAACGTTCCTTGCACCATTTCTTTCTGTCCTCCACCACGACCGCAAAGCAAAGCATTCAATTCTTTGACCTTGGTTTTCAAATCAATCGTTTGGCTAGCCATAACATACGAATATCGCTCTTGATTTTTTGATACGACTATCGCGACAAGACAATCCGTATGTGACAATACATAGTTACAAAAATCACGCATTGTATATCGATCCACATCCTCTTCCAAAAATTGAATTTTCGATGTCGGAAGCATCGCCGTTTTTAATACGATATACTTCTCCTGCCATTTATGAATAGTTCTTGATTTTTCATTGCTGTCTTCTTGTGCTTTTTTTACAGCGGCAACAATACCTTCCACAGGCACGGAAAACATCGGTGATAACTGGGCACAAATCGTATGTTTTAATTGATGATCCATAATAGCTTTACGACCACAAATCAATTGTAGACGTACCCCTTGTTTATGCTTTTCCATGGAAAGAATCTTAATTGGCCCAATTTGCCCTGTTCTTTCTACATGTGTTCCACAACAAGCACATGTATCATAAGACCCAATCTTAACAATGCGAACATCTCCATCCAATGCTTTTTTCGAACGATAAGCCATGTGTTTTCGTTGTTCTTTGGTTGGCCATTCAATCGTGATAGGTATATCTTGAAACACAACGTCATTAGCCAACTTTTCAATGGAATCGATATCCGTTTGTGTCAACACACCATTAAAATCAATCGTCATCAATCCCTGTGTATCTAAATGAAATCCAACATTATCATAACCAAATTGTGCATGTACCAATCCAGACACAATATGCTCGCCTGAATGTGACTGCATCATTAAAAATCGCCGATTCCAATCAATCATGCCATGTATGGTTTGTCCAACTGTAAAAGGTTGATCGACATAATGATAGACCACATTATCTTTTTCTTGTACATCCAGAACCGAAGCTGTATCTATGGTTCCTAGATCACATGGTTGCCCTCCACCTTCTGGATAAAACGCCGTTTGATCCATTGTCAATACATAACCTTTTTTTATTTTTTGACAAGAACGCACGATGGTGTCAAATTCCTTCATCATTGGATAACGATAATAATAGGCTTCCGGATTCATAGCTTTCCTCCTTCCGAATGAAAAAGCGAGCAATTACTCGCTTTAATTCACATCAATTGTGAAATCATATTCTTGACCTAATGAATCAAAAACAGAAGTGATAACTTGACTCGACTTTTCCGGACTGACTATTGAAAATAATACGATACCACTGGATGAATCACCCGGATCAATGGAAGAGGCAATTTGATCATATCCCTCTCGTTCAATAATTGATTCCGATGTATTCGGATTGATCACTGTATCACCTTGTTGAATAACCGTATAAGCCGATGCACAATACAATTCATAATCCGTCTTATTTGTCACTGTTATATATACTCGTGTTTCTGATTCTGCATACTCCACTTTCTTGACTTCAAATTGCACACCATCTATTTTTTGCGAACTCTTTTTCGGTTTGATGGTTTTATAAGCCGGTGCCTCCACTTTATCATACGTTGTCTTGGTAATTTTGGCATCACTCAACTCAGCTACAGGCAAATCATCGCCAAACGCATTTTTTCGCGTAACGATATCATTAATTTTGGCATCCACTTTGATGTAATCCCCAACTTTAAAGTTCACATTGGTCGTGGACACAAAGAAATACCGTGTACCTTGGCCTTTGTAACAAACTAGATATCCATTGGCTCCATCAACTTGTGGCCCACTGGTAATCTGGCCGTATACTTTGATCCATTTACCAATATAATTATCCGGCTCGATCAAGGCACTCTCAATTTTTTTGGCCTTCACATAATTTGATTTTGAACCATCTGATTTCACCACATTGATCGGACTCGCACATCCTTCACATAACAACACAAAACAAAGTATCAATAGAATCCATTTACTTCCCCTTCTCATGAATTTCTTCCCTTTCTTAGTATTCAAGTGTTATTTTTCAATCCAACCCAATTCGATGCATTGTTGATGAATGGCTTGATGTAAGGAAACATCAATACTCAATGGCTCCCCACTCCACAATGCATGATATTTCTTATAATCTTTTTGAAAAACAATTTCAATCACATTCTTTTTATAAATCATCAACAATTGATCATTTGTATCCAACTCATATCCTAAGGCTTCAAACATCTCTTGTGCTTTCATTATTCCACCCAAACCACACGATTTGGTTTTCGTGGTGCAGCATCCGGTGTATCCAAAGCATACCCTAGAATACAATGACCAATTCCTTCATATGATCCACTAATTCCTAATTTTTTTAAAATTGCTTTTCCTTCTTCACTTTCAAATTCTTCTTTTGCGCGATGGATCCAACATGAATCCACACCTAAACTATGCGCAGCATTCATTAGATTTCCCATAACTAACGAACCATCATAAATATAGGTAGGACGTGTGGTATCCGCTAAAACAACCAAAACAACAGGTGCTTCATAAAAAGGATCAAAATCCCAGCCACCAATTTTTCGATTCATTTCCGATAATTGATCACGCAATGCTTTATTCGTAATAGCGAGAATAATAACCGCTTGTTGTCCCATTCCACTGGGAGCATACAAACCAGCATCTATAATTTTTTCTATCGTTTCACGCGATACCATCTGATTGGAATATTTTCGATGAGAACGTCGTGTTTTTAATGTTTCGAGTGTTTCCATTCCATTCACCTCGCATCTATTATAATCGTCAAATCATAAATTTGTAAACAAATAAAAAAATGGCTTTGACTAGCTAAATAAGATGCGAAATTTCAAAAAAAAAAGCACAGATTGCTCTGTGCTAATAGTTAAGGAAGTAATTCAAATTTGTATTCAATTTCTTTTTTTGGCTTTCTTAAATCCTTGAAAAATCGAAATAAGACGCCTCCAAAATAGATACAACCGATTAAAATCAAGACAATCACTACACTCATGTTTATCACCACTTTACAATTATAAGATAAACAATGAATGTATAATTTTATTGAATAAACTGTAAAATATTCGTAAAACTATCCACGACGCAAGAATGAAATAATTGCAGCCGCTTTTGCTTTTTCTTTGAATTCTTTTTCAGTCATTTCCTTTGTCCAGAAACCAAATTCATCGTCATTGACACGAATTATTTCCACTTCACCAAACTGTGCTTTCACTTTTGCTTCATCATTGGCACGAACAAAGAACGTGTTCTTTACATCATCCAAAGGCAATAAAGGAAGCAGTTCATCTGTAATATCTTTTTTAACCGTTGTATGTAAATTTTGTGCACAATCTAAAATATCACTGACAACAGCACTTGCAGTTGGTAAAGAACCAGCACCAGAACCATAAAACATGGCTGGACCTAAACAATTTCCTTCGACATATACGGCATTTAATACATCATCGACTGCATACAAGATCATATCAGGACCAACTAATTTTGGAGCAACCATGGCCCATACACCATCTTCAGTTACTTTTGAAGTCGCTAGTAATTTGATCTTCATACCCATCTTTTTCGCATACGCCATGTCTGTCGTATCAATTTGGGTAATGCCTTGGCAAGGAACATCCTTATAGCTTATATGTTTACCATATGCTAACGAAGATAAAATCGCAATCTTGCGTTGTGCATCATGACCTTCAATATCTGCTTCTGGATGTAATTCTGCATAACCAAGATCTTGTGCTTCCTTTAAACAAGTCGCAAAATCCACACCTTTTTCATACATGCTTGTCATGATATAGTTTGTGGTTCCATTTAAAATTCCGGAAACCATTTCAATTTTTTCACCCATCAATGATGTATTTAAAGCACGAATGATTGGAATTCCACCACCACAAGAAGCTTCAAACATATAATTGACCGAATGTTTTGTCGCTAATTCACACAATTCCACACCGAATTCAGCAACTAATTCTTTATTGGATGTACAAACATTTTTTCCTGCTTCTAACGCCTGCTTTGTAAATTCATACGCAGGATGTAATCCACCCATCGTTTCAACAACGACATTGACATCTGCATCGTTTGCGATATCATTAAAGTCATGAGTAACAATATCTTCAACAGGTGTTCCTGGGAAGTCTCTCAAATCTAAAACATATTTTACTCTTACTTCGGTACCCACTTTTCTGGTAATCATATCTGCATTTGTCATTAAGACATTCACAACGCCAGCACCGACTGTACCGTAACCTAAAACCGCAACATTAACCATATACTGCGTCTCCTTTTCTATTCCAACATTTAGTTTACTAAGAATCCGCAAGCTTGACAAGCTTTCAATCTATATAACTTCAGGAGGATATATGACACAAGAACAATTTGAACAATTATCGGTAAAAGAACTCAAAGCCATGGCTAAAGAAAAAGGGTTGAAAGGCCTCTCTCCCTTAAAAAAGAGTGAAGTCATTCAATTGTTACTGGAGCAACAAAAAAAAGAAGCATCCAAACCCAATGAGAAGAAAACTGCATCCGATCAACCAGCCATGGGTATCTTAGAAGTCTTGCCCGATGGATTTGGCTTTATTCGTTCGGAAAACTATTTACCCGGAGAAAACGATATCTATGTTTCTCATTCGCAAATTCGACGTTTCCATCTTAAAACCGGTGATATTTTAGTTGGTAAAAAACGAAAAAATTCCAATGACAAATTTAGTGCTTTGATTCGTATCAATTCCGTAAACGGTATCGATCCGGAAATCGTTAAGAAACGCCCCAACTTTGAAAATTTAATTCCTATTTTTCCAAACGAAAGGCTCCATCTTGAAATGGAACAATCTCTATCTATGCGAATCGTTGATTTATTAGCACCTATCGGAAAAGGTCAACGCGGAATGATTGTTTCACCACCCAAAGCAGGAAAAACAACTTTGTTGAAAAACATTGCGTTATCACTGCAAAAAAATCATCCAGAATGTCATTTAATTATCTTATTGATTGATGAACGCCCGGAAGAAGTCACAGACATCAAAGAAACCGTCCATGGAAAAAATACCGAAGTCATTTATTCCACTTTTGATGAAATGCCCGAACATCATAAACGTGTTAGTGAAATGGTCATAGAACGAGCCAAACGTCTTGTTGAATCGAGTCAAGATGTTGTCATTTTACTGGACAGTATTACTCGTTTAGCTCGTGCTTATAATTTAACGGTAGCCCCTAGTGGTCGCACTCTTTCTGGTGGTTTGGATCCCGCTTCATTGTACATGCCAAAACGTTTCTTTGGAGCGGCTCGAAACATGCGTCAAGGTGGTAGTTTGACCATTCTTGCAACAGCTCTGATTGAAACAGGTTCAAAAATGGATGATGTCGTCTATGAAGAATTTAAAGGCACTGGCAATATGGAACTGATTTTATCACGGAAACTACAAGAACAACGTGTTTTTCCGGCCATCAACATTGCCAAATCGGGAACACGACGTGAAGATTTGCTACTAACACCTGAAGAACTGGAAGTTTCCCGTATCATTCACCACTCGTTAAATGGCCTTCGTAGTGAAGAAGCTACCGATCGCATCATTCATTTGTTTGCACATACCAAGAACAATGCCCAATTGGTTTCATTGATCCTACAAAAAAAGACGATTTGATCAATCGTCCTCAAAACCAGTCCATACCGGTTTTCCCGTGTAATGGACTGGTTTTATTTTACCGGTTAAAACATCATAAGCACCTTGGGCCATCGCTTCTTGTTCAAATTCCCCAGGATACGCATAGACCGGAGCAATCCATTCACACCCTACTTTAATGCCCTGAATGATATCATCAAAACGCAATAAACCACCTGTCAATAAAATACCATCTACATGTCCTTGCAGAACCGTTGCCATCGAACCAATCCATTTATTGATCTGATAGATCATCGCCTCCCAAACACGTTGTGCTTTTGGATTTCCTTTTTCTACTAAAGCATGGATCTTATCAGCATCACTTGTTCCAAAATAACTTGAAAGTCCACCTGCTTCGTAACACAGTGATTGAATTTTTTCTTTTGGTAAATCATATAAATAATGAAGCATATCCGTTACCGCCATGGATCCCATTCGTGTTGGCGTAAAAGGTCCTTCTCCGCCTCCGGCATCATTTCCATCGATCATTTGACCATGTTGATGTGCCGTGATAGAAATACCACCATCAATATGACATATAATAAAATTACTTTTCTTATAGTCTAAATGATATTTTTCACAATGCACACGAGCTGTTGCTTTTAGATTCAACGCATGAGAAACAGCCTTTCGATAAATACCAGAAACACCCGTAATTCGTGCCGCATCACACAGTTCATCCACAATCGGTGGATCGACCATAAAGATTCTTCCACCATAAATATTTGCTAGTTCTTTGGCTAGCTGAATACCTAACATCGAAACATGATACAAACCACCACGTGCATTTCTTGTATCATCCAACAAACGATCATCGACTTCATAGACACCACTCTTTAAGGCGTAACAACTTCCACCACGACCAACGAT
>OCTW011608908.1_pt1 | contig 17545 bp, 14 predicted proteins | sample 1539671 | NCBI WGS metagenome assembly OCTW01 (sample SAMN02144230, study PRJEB22623) | gut metagenome | biome: sheep rumen | host: Ovis aries | place: New Zealand
ATATGCTAGTCGTTCTTTACTTTTTGTAGGACGCATATATAAAGGGTAGCACTGATTCGGATGGAAATCTGTAAACTTGTAGTTTAAAATATGATATAATAAAATCATCGGGGCTGTAGCTCACCTGGCTAGAGCGCTACAATGGCATTGTAGAGGTAGTCGGTTCAAGTCCGATCAGCTCCATATGGGAAAGATTAAAATTATCAAAGGCGATATTACCAAGCTGGCTTGTGACGCAATCGTAAATGCTGCAAATTCTAGTCTTCTTGGTGGCAGCGGTGTTGATGGTGCAATTCATTACGCTGCTGGTCCTGAACTTCTCGCTGAATGCCGTACTCTTGGTGGCTGTAGAACTGGCGAAGCTAAAATCACAAAAGGATATAATTTACCGGCCAGATTCGTGATTCATACTGTTGGGCCGATTTATTTTGAACATAGTCCATCTGAAGCAGAGGCACTTCTTACTTCCTGTTATGAAAATTCTTTGAAGCTTGCAAAAGAAAAAGGGCTGAAAACTATCGCCTTTCCTTTAATCTCTGCCGGCGTGTATGGGTATCCACAGCGGGATGCTATTAGGGTGGCAATTGAGACTATGAAACTGCATCAGGATGATTTTGATGAGATTACGCTGGTGTTGTTTGGGGAACGGGAGTTTGGATTTGCGAGAGAGGATTATGGGGAGTTTGTAGGAGAATAAGAAAAAGAAAACTTGCAGTTATTTCCCATATTTTGGAGCATTTTCTGCAACTTTCAATGTTCCATAGTCATCATTTATAGAATATGAAACTGTATCTTCATAATCAGCAACATTATCGGTCCAGAGTTCGCACTGACTGATTACAGTCTTTAATGCATCTTCCTCACCTTCTGGCGGATATTTGTATTTCTTAAGAAGCTTTTTAACAATCATACGCATTTTGGCGCGAGCTGATTCTTTCTTCTGCCAGTCTATTGTTTTGTTTTTACGGAGAGTTTCTGTGAGCTCCTTTGTGAGTGCAACAAGGTCTTCGTTTGAATAGAAATCTTTTACAGCTTCAGGTTTTGTGAGTGCATCATAGAAGGCAAGTTCTTCATCAGTTAATCCGAGCTTGTTCCCTTCTTCGCTTGCATGAAGCATTTCTTTTGCGAGTTTCAAAAGTTCCTGAATTACTTCTTCATTGGTGAGCATTCCGTTCAGGTAGCGGTTCAATGTTTGCTGAATGAGGTCACTGAAGGCTTCTGATTTTACAAGGTTTGTACGTTTGTAAACTTTTACCTGTTCATCAATCAACTTCTTGAGCATTTCTACGGCGAGATTCCTTTCTTTCATCTTTGAAATATTTTCAAGGAAGGTTGGATCAAAGAGATTTACTTTTTCGCCAACATCAGAGAAAAGATTTATAACTCCATCTGATTTTACAGATTGTTTGAGAAGTTCATTTATGCGGTCGTTGATTTCTTTGAGAGAGAATTTCTTGCCAGATGGATTATACAAAAGACGCATTACAAGAACGCGGACAGATTCAAAGAAGGCGGCTTCAAGGCGCATGTGTTCTTTTACCATAGATGAACAAAGAGAAAGAGCCTGCTTGAGCATTAATGCTTCTTTTATAAATGCCTGTTTCTGTTCTTCTTTATCTGGGGCTACAATAAAGTTTACTGCCCCGCTGATTGTCATACCGCGCTGTAAGTCTGAGCCTTCGTAAAATGGAGTGTAATCGTAACCAAAGAAAAGATTTCGGCAGATTTCGAGTTTTTCTTGGAACTTAGGGAAAGCGCGTTTTGCGACATCCATTTCACCGTAGTTCTGGCGGTCGCGGACGGTATAATCATTCATGGCCTGCTTGAGGGCACTTGCGATGCCAACGTAATCTACAACAAGGCCACCTTCCTTATCTTTGAAGACTCTATTTACACGGGCAATTGCCTGCATAAGATTGTAGCTTTCCATTGGCTTGTAAACATACATTGTTGCAAGGGAAGGAACATCAAAACCTGTAAGCCACATATCAACAACGATTGCAATTTTGAGCGGGCTGTCATTATCTTTGAATCTGGTTGCAAGTTCCTGCTTGCGATGTTTGTTGCCGATGATTGCACGCCATTCTTCCGGATCCTTATTGCTTTCTGTCATTACAACGGCAATGCGGGCATCATCACCTGGAACAGTAATCTGCTTTGAGCCGACTGTGATCTGCGAAGTTGTTCCCGCCCAGGATGGCCGTAGCTCCAGAATACGATTAAATATCTTCATCGCAATTGAGCGGTTATAAGCAACAATCATTGCCTTTCCGGTATACAAATACTGGCGTTCGTTTTCGTAGTGATTAAGAATATCATCAACAAGAGAATTGATTGTTTTTTCATGACCAAGAATTTCTTCCATCTTGCCAAGCTCGTGTTTACTCTTTTCTATAACTTCTTCATCTGCATTATTTGCAAGGGCGGAATATTCGGCATCAATCTGGGCTAGAACTTTATCATCAAGCTTGAGTTTGATAACACGGCTTTCGTAATAAACAGGGCGTGTTGCTCCATCTTCAACAGCCTGTGTCATATCGTAAACATCGATGTAGTCACCGAAAACTTCGATTGTACTACGGTCTTCGCGTGAAATTGGAGTACCGGTAAAACCGATATAACTTGCGTTTGGAAGACTGTCGCGGATTATGCGGGCGGTTCCGATTGTACGATGGGCAATAAGGTTCCCTTGCTCGTCGCGGCTTGTTTTGATTTTTTCTGTAAGTCCATACTGTCCGCGGTGAGCTTCATCTGCCATTACGATGATATTTTTTCTGTCACTTAAAACCGGAATAGCTGCGGTCCCTGAGCCTGTCGAAGGGTCAAACTTCTGCATAGTTGTAAAGATGATTCCGTTGGCTTTGCGTCCTTCAAGAAGCTGTTTCAAATGTTCGCGGCTTTCTGCCTGAACAGGTTCCTGACGTAAGAAATCTTTACAATTACAGAACTGACCATAAAGCTGATTATCCAGATCATTGCGATCTGTAATAACAACGATTGTCGGTGAATCAATTGCCTGCTGTAAAAGATGAGCATAGAAAACCATAGAAAGTGATTTTCCGGATCCCTGAGTATGCCAGAATACACCAATTTTACCGTCGCCGTTTACCGCAAGCTTTGTACGTTCAACAGCCTTACGAACTGCAAAATACTGATGATAGCCTGCAAGAATCTTATAGGAATTAATTCCGTCATTATTAAAGCAGATAAAGTTTTTGATAATATCCAGCAAGCGGTCTTTCTGGAAAATACCTTCAAAGAAAGTTGTGAAATCTGCAAAGGCCTTGGATTCCATGTTACCGTCTTTTGTCTTCCACTCCATAAAACGGTCTTCATCACTTGTGATTGTTCCCGCCTTACTAGTAAGCTGGTCGCTCATTACGCAGATACAGTTGTAAATGAACATGGAAGGAATTTCATGCATATAATTGCGAATCTGAGTATAAGCCTCACTCGCGTCAGTCTGCTCTCGGCTTGGAGATTTTAATTCAAAAAGACAGATTGGAAGTCCGTTTAAGAAAAGAAGGATATCCGGCCTCTTGTTCGAGTTTTCTATAAATATCCACTGATTTGCGACAATGTAAGAGTTTTTATCGCCAGGTTTTCCGGCATTTTCAAAGTCTGCAATATAGATTATGTCAGATTTAGTTTCGCCATTTTGATGATAGCTTACTTCAATACCATTCTGCAGGTATTCCATAAAAAGGGCATTTTTCTTTTTAAGTTCATCATTTTCAAAGTGTCGGAGTTTGAGGAGCGCCTCGTCAATTGCAGCAGGATCAGCCTTTGGGTTCAGTCTGCGGATAGAATCTTCAAGAACAGAATCATAAAGCGGAGAATGCCAGTCGCGATCAATGTCCGGTCCATAAACATGCTTCCATCCCATATTCTGGAACAACTCAATCAGAGCATTTTCATAGGCTTCTTCGTTGTAATCGGACATATAATCAAAACTCCTTACTAATTTATTATACATCCAAAATGTTATAAAAACTACTTCAAATACGGAACCAGAACTTTATTGACATTCCCATATTAAGAACATATAATATAGTTACCTAAATTGGGAACTATTTATCAAGGAGAAATGTTCTTTTGCATGTAATAAAAAAGAAAACATTAACAGATTACTCTGAAACGCATGCAATAGTTAAAGCAGACCTTGATTCATGGTACATAGAAGCAAAAAGTGCAATTTGGAAAACCCCGCAAGATATTAAAAATCGGTTTTCTTCAGCAAGCTTTCTGGCAGACAATAAAGTTGTATTTAATATTCATGGTAATGATTACCGTTTACTAACAAGAATAAACTATGATAGCGGAACGGTATTCATTTTATTCATAGGTACTCATGCTGAGTATAATAAATATGATATGGGGGCTATATAATGATTTCTCCTAAAGTTATAAAAACAGAAGAAGAATATAATACTATTCTTAACAGAATTGAAGAAATTTTTGACTCAAAACCAGGAACACCAGAATTTGACGAACTTGAACTCCTTGTAAAGCTTGTAGAAATTTACGAAGATGAAAAATATCCAATGGATCTTCCAAGTCCTGTTGCCGCAATCAAATTCCGCATGGAACAACAGGGCCTTAAAAGCAAAGATTTAATTCCCTACATTGGAAGTAAATCAAAAGTTTCAGAAGTATTGTCCGGAAAAAGAGCTCTTAGCCTTAATATGATTCGCAAACTTCACGAAGGTTTAGGAATTCCCGCAGAAGTTCTTATTCAGGAATCTGGAAAAGAATTACCAGACTCTTCAATCATGGAGCATGGAATAAACTTTCCCTTTACAGAAATGTATAAGCGCGGCTGGTTTAAAACTTTCTTTGATGGAACTCTGTCTCAGGCAAAAGAATTAAAAGAAGAACTGATAATTAAATTTATTGGAAACTTCAATATTCAAGATGTTGCCCTTTGTTATAACAGAAAGTCAGAAAATAAAGAATCTGAAAATCTTGATGACATTCTTATGGCCTGGCGAATAAGAGTTATGAATCTTGCAGCCGCAGAAAAACTTCCAAAGTGGAATAAAGATGTTCTTTCAGAACAATTCTTCTCGCATTTAGCAATGCTTAGTGTTTTTGATGAAGGTCCAAAACTTGCAAAAGAATTGTTAAATAAAGTGGGAATTCATTTTATTATCGAAGAGCATCTTGAAAAATCACATCTTGACGGTTCCTCAATGCTTATGCCAGATGGAAGCCCATTAATTGCCTTAACCTTGCGTTATGACCGTCTCGACTCTTTCTGGTTTACTCTTTTCCACGAACTTGCACATGTAAAAAAACATCTGTCAAAAAATAATGCCGCTTACTTTGATGACATTACAAATGAGATGAGCAAAACAATTGAAAAAGAAGCCGACACATACGCAAAAGAAATGTTAATTCCTATGAACATCTGGAAAACTTCTGGCCTGACAATTTCTTCCACCCCAATGGCAATAAGAATTTTTGCAGAAGAGCAGCATATCAGCCCCGCAATACCAGCAGGTCGTCTTCGTTTTGAAAACAAGAAATATACCGTTTTTACAAACCTGATTGGTAATGGAGTGGTAAGAAAATTGTTTGAGAGATAAATATGAATTCTATAGATTTTGTAAATGAAAATACTTGCTGTTCAAATTGTGGTAGGAAATTAAAAACAAATATAGCTATCTTATATAATAATAGTTTTCTTGGTAAGACTTGTGCAAAAAATAAAGGTATTGATATAAGTCAATTACCAAATTTTACGAAAGGAGTTGTTATTGAAGAAACGAGCGACTCTTCGAATTCTGTATTTCATAATAAGCAGTTGGATACAAGTACAGATCGAAAAAGATGTCTTGAATATTTATTTTTAAGATGTGTAAAGCTAACAGATTTTAAATCCATGAAGACTCCTGAGCTTAATGACATTTATATGCGATACCTAAATAATACAGTTTCAGATGAGGATTATAATCAAATAAGTAATTTAATAAAAAAAATGAATAGAGAAAAATCTATTTTTTGCGAACAAAATTTGCATTTTTGTTATTTGTGTTGTATAGAACTAAATAGGATTGCTAAAACTTTTGTAAAAAATGATTTTTATAAAAGTGTATTGAATTTCTTAAAAGAAAATGCTTTTCTATCTGAAAAACAATTTGAAAGTATAAAAAAACACTTTAAAATTAATGTAAAATATTTTGCTCCGACTCACTATAAGAAATAAACTCTTCGTCCTGCATGATTTACGATCTTTTGTAATGACCTAAAATATAGGATTCTTTATTCTAATATCAGAGTAAAAAGAGAAAGTCTTTTTATTTGCCCATTGACGAAACTGAGTTGCAATCTTGGACTTTATACGATAGCCCAGGGAGATAATCATATCGAGGTTGTAATATTCAACTTCTCGTTCTACATTGCGATTGCCTTCTGTTTGAACTGTTCGGAATTTCCGAACAGTTGCCTCTTTTGTAAGCTCTTCTTCCTCAAAAATATGCTTTATATGTTCGCTTACATTTGCCTTACTCGAACCATACAAATCCACCAGCTGAGCCTGTGTAAGCCATACCGTTTCGCCTTCAAAACGAACATCAACAGAAATCTTTTCGTCCGCTGTTTTAAAAATTACGATTTCACTTTTATTGTCTGTTTGCATTGTTGTACCTCCTATTTAATTTTAAGTGGGGAAAGCCAATCCCTTAGGGAGCGGCCTGCAACGCAGACAAAAACAGTCCGGTGGACTGTTTTTAGCGAGTCTCGGCGAAGGCTGTGCCTGAGCCTGTTCCAACCGCCTTCGGCGTTTTCCGCTACCCTCTCGCCTAGGGGCACTGCCCCTAAAAACTGGTAGCTCGCATGATTGATGAAATCTAGCTTACTTCATCTTCGTAAGCTAGATTATTAACAATTTTTGAAACAATGCTTCATTGGAAATAAAACTTGTTTCTACACTCACCCTAAAAATATCTTCAATTTGCTCTTGTGTAGTATGTTGAAATCTTTTTTTTTCAACCGATTTTAAATAACATAATAATATTTCCATAAAATAATGACCATTCAAATAATTCTTTGGATTAGTAGATTCAAGAGATTTTTGTATGGCATATAATTCTTGTGTAGATTTTTCTAAATCAATAGATTTATCCTTTTTATAATTTATTAAAATATTTTTGGTATAATTATCAAAATTAAATTTTATATTTGGTAATTTCAAATATGAACTAAGACTTATTTTAGGAATTCCAATTTTATTCTTTTTCTCAAAAATAATTAATAGAGTTGCCATTGCTGCTGCTATACAAGATTTATCTATTATGTCTTCAGTTATTTTTTCGGAATATGTTTGTAGGAGTTTTTTAATATTACTTTTATTAAGATAATAAACTTCTAAGCATCCATAATCTGTTAATAATATATTCGAATCTAATTCTGATAGTTTCCTGGTATATTCTAAAATATCCCTATCTATAATTCCAAAAATTTGAGACTTAGCATTTTTTTTATGAATTTCTTCGATTAAATAAATGATTTTATCCCGATTATTATTTCTTTCAAGATTTGAAGGAAATGATAATCCTAAAGATGAAAAATCAACAGTATTAATTTCTGAAAAAGAAACATTATTACCTAATTCTTTAATATGCGTTGAATAGAATTGATAATCTTGTTTTCCTTCGACATATATTAATTTTTTCTCTGGTTCTAAAACAGTATATAAATTTATAACGCTATCAATAGATCTAGTTAATAAATCAGGCATTTTTATCTTCTTTTTTTCCTAATCTTGCAACACTTTCAATATAAGGATTAATTAAATCAATAGAATGACTTGCAATAATTATTTGAACATTATTTTTTCCAATAAAAGCATTTATTGCTTCAAGAAATTTTTCTTGCCATTTTATGTTTAGTGATATTTCTGGTTCATCTATCATAACAATTAACGAATCATCGGCACAACTTATTACCCTACAGAATAAGAACAAAATTTGTTTTTCACCAGAAGATAATTGTTCTGGCGAAAGAACAGTACCATTAGAAGAACGAATTATAAGTCCCTCATTTGCATTAATCTCCAATGTTTTATTAGAAAAGAAAGAATTAATATATTCATCCATTTTTTCGAGTTTATACTTTAAGGAACTTAATGCTACAAGTCTTAGTTTCAATGTGTTTATGTAGGAATCGATTATTGGGTACATAGTATCCCATACAGAATCAGAAAGAGTATTAATTTTGTCCTTAAATTCTTTTGGAAATAATTCAACAGTTAAACCGTATTTGATATATAACTCGCTTGAATCTTCAAGTTCTTTAATAATTTTTTTAACGTTTTCTATCGTCAATTTTTCGTTTTTTGAGTGTTTTGACGCACTCTCAAGTATTGTCAAATATTCATTGGTGATACTTCTATTTCCTTCATCTGTTCCTAAAATCATGCTTTTATGCATCCACCTATGAAAATCCTTTACAACACCTAAAAGTGATAAAGAATTTCTATCTGAATCATCGTATTGTGGAACTCGAATAACACCTTTATTTGTACGTATTATTTCATAATCATCATCAGTAGAAATATTTATATTCCTATTCGCATCTAGAAAAACTGTATTAAGATTTAATTTATTTAAATAATCACAATACTGGTTATATACTTTTTCATTTTTATTTAATGAAAGAAAATCAAATTCTTCTTTTTCTTTCCAATGATATTCCAGTCTTTTGTTAGAAAAAATAATAGAATACTCTCTGTTTTTAATTGATTTACGACAAATTTCAATTATTTCATCATTTGATAGTTTTATTGTAAAACTCAAAAATGGAATCTTACTAATTGCAGTTCGATGTCCTTCTTTTGGTTCAGGACGTAAGGAATGATAAATAATCGACAAAATAGAAGATTTTCCACAACCATTATCACCATAAAAAATTAAGAAATTTGAATTTGGATTTGTCATAATTTCATAATCATATAATCCAAATAATTGTTTTACTTCAATTTTAGTTATTCTAATAATTTCTTTTTCCATCATTATACTCCTAAATTTTTATTTCCCCATTCATTAACTTTGGTAATAGAGTATCTCGAATTTGTGAAAGATTCTGATTTTCTATTATACATTGTTTTATTTGTTTGAATATAGGTAAACAAACCATTTCAAATTTTGCAAGCCATTCATCGCTTGGAATCACAACTTCCATGGCGTTCAAAATTTCTGTAGTCATGCTTGGAACTGCTGAACCAGCATTCATTGAGTTTAAATCTTTGCCTTTGACGAAGAAATAAACATATTTAGCAATGTTTTCTTTTTTCATTTCTGTGTAAAACATGGTGTCTACAGACCAGAATGGTTCATTAATGTAAAAGACATTGTTTAATGTTCCTTTTCGTGGAATTAAAACAGATTCTTTATCATATAGAAATTTATCTACATAACGCATGATTCCACCAGAGCCATAAACCGGATATTTTCCGTCATTTAATTTCTTGTGGTCTTTTCCGTATTTTACATTTATCAAGTTCGACAATTTTCCAACTTTCCACCCCTCGAGCATTTTGCCGCCGAATGGTTCGAAGTCTACAAACCAGTTTTTGAAGAGGGCTTGGGCTTGCTGTTCGAGGTTGGTGTTTATTTTGTTGTTCAGTTCGATTTTGTTGTCGAGGGATGAGAGAATGGCGGCGATTTTTTGCTGGGTGGGGAGAGGGGGAATAGGAATTCTAAGTTTTCTAAATTCCGACTGTTTTATTCCTGTAACTGTTGTTCCCGTTTCTCGTGATTTAAGATTATACTGTCCAGCTGGCGATTGAAAATAATAAAGTAAATAGCCATTATCCAATACATCTTTTTTTCCCCTTAGAGTTATTAAACGTTGTCCAAGCGCAATATCATCACGATCAAGTCTTGCAACCATACCAAGAGGTGCTTCTGTTGTTAAAAGAATATCTCCTTTTTTGGGGAAACCTCGAATCATAAATCGATCATATTCTTCTCTTGAAATATAATAGCATTGTGAATAATCTATATGATTCATTTTGACAGATTTAGCACTAAGAGTTGGTATTCCTGTTTCCGATTTTTTTGGAGTCTTTCCACGATAATCAATTAAAAGTTCTAGAACATCTTCAATTGTATATTCTTTCCACTCTTCCATTTTCATTCCTTTATATTATAGATTCCGAAACAAGTTCGGAATGACGTTTTGTCGTTTCAAATGTCAGTTGTCTGGAATTGCGTTAGCAATTCTCAAATACGTGTGTTTCCTTCTGCCCGCCTGCGAGCTACCGGGTTTTAGGGACTGTGCCCCTAGGCGAGAGGGTAGCCCGCAACGAAGTGCGGGCGCAGGGGGAGACTTCCCCCTCCTTATATCTTAAACCCAATTCCTGCAAGATTTTTCTTTATCTCTTCTTCGAGCTCGTGGCTCTTTGCGAACATTCCGCCAAGTTCGGTGGTCAGGCGGGTCATTTTATCGGCGAAGGGTTCGTCGTCCTCGGCTTTTTCTTCTATGCCAACGTAGCGGCCGGGGGTGAGGATGTAGTCCTGGGCGGCGATTTGTTTTGTGGTGGCAACTGCGCAGAAGCCTTTTACATCTTCGAGGGTGCCATTCTGGAAGGCGGTGAAGGTGTCGGCAAGGCGGGCGATGTCTTCTTCGGAAAAGTCGCGGTGCTTGCGGTCTACCATGTGGCCCATGTTGCGGGCATCTATGAAGAGGGTTTTGCCGGTCTGCTTTTTGCCGCGGGTGATGAACCAGAGGGTTACCGGAATTGTAACGCTGTAGAAAAGCTGGGTTGGCATGGCGACAATTCCTTCTATTAAATCTGCTTCGATTATTTTACGGCGGATTTCTCCTTCGCCAGAGGTCTGGGTGGAAAGGGCGCCGTTTGCAAGTACAAGACCGATTTTTCCGTTAGGAGCCAGGTGATAAATCATGTGTTCTATCCAGGCGTAGTTTGCGTTGCCTGCGGGTGGAAGACCGTATGCCCAGCGAGGGTCGTTCTGCAATTTATCCTGACCCCAGTTGCTTAAGTTGAAGGGCGGATTTGCCATGATAAAGTCGAACTTCTGCGTGGAGTGAAGGTCATTGAAAAAGGTATCTTCGGGATGGTCGCCAAAGTTTGCATCGATTCCACGGATTGCCATGTTCATCTTGGCCATTTTCCAGGTGTCGGCGTTGGCTTCCTGTCCGAAGACTGAGATGTTGTTTCTGTTTCCTGCGTGCTCCTGAATGAACTTTACGGACTGAACGAACATTCCGCCCGAACCGCAGCATGGGTCGTAAACGCGCTTTCCTTCTGACGGCTTTAAGATATTTACGATTGTTTTTACTACGCTTGCCGGTGTGTAGAACTCGCCGCCTTTTACTCCTTCGTAGGATGCAAACTGTGCGATGCAGTATTCGTAGGTGCGGCCCAGTAGGTCTTTGCTTGCTTCGGTGTCGCTCATGTCCATGTTGGTGAATACGTCTACTACGTTACCAAGGACGCGTTTGTCCAGCTCTGGGTTTGCGTAGTTTTTTGGAAGAACACCTTTGAGGCTTTTGTTGTCGGCTTCTATGGCAATCATGGCTTTGTCTAAGATTGTGCCGATTTCCGGTGTGTGGGCTGCTTTTGCAATTTCTGACCAGCGGGCTTCCGGAGGGACAAAGAAAATGTTGTCTGCTTCGTAAGCGTCCGGGTCGTTCTCAAAGCCGTCGCCTTCTGCAAGGAGTTCTGCGTATTTTTTTTCGAATGCGGTTGAGATGTATTTTAAGAAGATAAGCCCTGTAAAGATTTTGCGGTAATCTGCAGCGGGAATGTGTCCCCAAAGTTCGCAGGCTGCATCCCAAATCTGCTGTTCAAATCCGATGGTTGCGGAAGAAGATTTAGATTTTGGGGATTTTGATTTTGCCATGATGATGTCCTTAGTTTTTTGTTTCTTCTATTATAACACAGATTATGGCAAAAAAATAGGCTCACACGTTTAAGTGCAAGCCTTCTATATAGCGGGGGCAGGACTCGCCGTTACGGTCGCCGACATCCTGTCGGCTCCATCCACGGCGCCTTCGTTCGCTACCAGCGACCTCCTGTCGCTGGTTCCTAAAAAACGCTCCGCACTGCTCGCCTTTTTTAGGACCGCTCACTTCGTTTCGAGTCCTGTCAAGAAATCTCAAAAAATTTAAAGCAAAAAAAAACTTCCCGAGTTCTCAGGAAGTTTTCTTTTTATAGCGGGGGCAGGACTCGAACCTTGATGGCCCTCTTTATGCCATTTAGAATCCGGATGGTTTAATTCTATATGGTATAAAGAATTAGCTTTGCTTATATTTGATGTTTTCAGGGGCTTAAAACTGAAAATTCGAATATAAAGTAAACGATAAGGATTAAAAATACGCGTATTTGTCAGAATGTACTTTACATTTAGAAACCATAATGATAAAGTATAAATACCTTTTCTGCCTGCCCGAGGTAAGGAAAAGGAACTTGAATAAACCTTATCTTTTATTCAAAACAAAGCATTCACCATTCTGGTATGCGCAAGTCCGTCTCCCAGACGGAACAATTTCCCGCAACAAAAGTACGGGAAAAGAAAACAAAACTGATGCCGAACGTACGGTAATGGAATGGGTCGTAAAAGGCTGTGTACCTGAACGAACATCCAGAACTGGAAGAGCAATCGGCAAACAATCCTTCACATTTATTTCTATTCTCAACTATCTCAGGACGAATGATTTGTCTGAGCAGGAAATTAATGATCTTATCGAGGTAATGAAAGCCCGTAAAATCATTCAAGCCGCTGTACGGACAAATGCAAAAGGTGACTGTGATGCAATGGAATACCTTATTGATTTTTGGACGCGGGATAAATCTGCTTATCTTCGTGAAATGGAATTAAAAGGTCATTCTGAAACAAACCGTCACATCCTGAACATGAGAAACATCGTTAAGCATTACTGGACGCCTCTTCTGGAAGGAAAACTTCTTGGAGAAATTACCAGAGATGACGTAAAGAAGATTTTCATGGCGGAGTCCACTAAGAAAATCTCTCCGAAAACAGTAAAAGCCGTCCTTCAGGCCGTAACAATTCCACTAAAGTGGGCACACCTGAACGGACTGACTGAAAACAACTGTTATTCAGGAATTATTCTTCCTAAAAGCTCACCAAAGAAAAAAGTTATCCTTTCACTTGAACAGACCATTAAGCTCTTCAATGCTGAATGGGATAACGACCGCGTAAAACTTGCATGTGTAATTGCCTGCTTTACAGGAATGAGGCAGGGGGAAATTCTTGCTCTTCAGATTCGTGATATTGGAGAGGATAGAATCTATATCCGACATTCATACAGCCGGTATGATGGACTTAAAACTCCAAAGAACGGAGATGAAAGAGAATTCATGATTCCACCAGAACTGAGGAACATGATTTTAAATCAGGCTTCTTTCAATCCTTGGGGATGCAGTCCTGAAAGCTTTGTTTTCTACAGTCCACAAAGTCCTGACAAGCCTCTTTCCCCTAAAAGATTCAACAGATATCTAAGGCGGGCTCTTGAATCAATCGGATATCCGAATCCGAAAGAAATAACATTCCACAGTTTCCGACATGAATGGTGTACAAATACTCTTTCTGATATCGGAGACCAGCGAATCTGTATGATTGGTTCAGGCCATAAAACAGAAAGCGTGTTCAACAATTATGCTAATCATATTCAGAAGGAAATTGCACTGAATAAGATTGCAGAAAGTACGGAGCATCTTTTTGCACCAATTCTCAAGAATCTTAGTTCGGATGCGGTTTACGTCATAAAGGACGATGAAGCGGACGAACTGGAAAATGTACAAAAGCTTTTACCGGAAAAGGTAGGAGCTTAAGGATAATCGGAGAGAGAAGAATCTTAATCTTTTGGAGGAGAAGCACTTGAAAAACGTAACATCACCAGACGAACTCTGGCTCCAGAAGGAAGTCATCGAATACTTACGATGCGCACCTTCTTCATTTCATTCTTGTGAACGTTATGATTGGCTGAAAGAAAGAGCCATCAAAGACGGACGCAGAAGAAAGTACAAGAAATCTGATGTTCTGGCATTCGTTGAACGCTTACAGAAATCAGCTTAAAAACTTTTAATCGGCACTGGCAGTCTACCTTAATTATTCAGGCTGTCAGTGAATCTAATAAAACCAACAACTAGAGGATAGACATATGAAAATTAACGACATTATCAGCATGGTAAAAGATACCACTCAGAAAATCTCAGAGAAGAAAACTCTCAAAATAAAGGACATTGTTCTTATTCCAGAATTTCAGAAACTTCTGGTCATGGAAGAAGATGTGCTTGAAAAGATGAAGCAGTCCATGAAGGAAGAAGGCTTTAAGTCTGGACATGAAATCCACATCTGGAAACGAGGAAAGGAATACATTCTGATTGACGGCCATACACGCAAAACCGCATGGGAAAGTTTAGGAAACAAGACGATTCCCTGTATCATTCACAACTTTGCAAGCCTTGAAGAAGCCAAAACTTTTGCAATCAAAGAGCAGATAAACCGCAGAAACTTAAGCGGTCAGGCTCTTTTGGATGCAGTTGCCAACTTCAATTTTGAAAAAGGCAAAGGGCATACATCAGGCGAAAAGGGAAAGGCATCTGAAATAATTGCAAAGCAGATTGGAGTTTCTACAAAGACTGTTGAAAAAACAAGAGTAGTTTTAAAGGAAGCTACCCCTGAGCAGTTAGAAGCAATCAAGAAAGATGAGCTGAGTATGAATCAGGTTTTCAATCAGATTCGAGAGAAAAGAAAGGAAGAAAACTCTGAGAAAGAGAGCGAAGTTTCTGCATCCACAGAAACTGAAACAAAGGCAGAAGCTAAGACTGACGCTAAAAGTGAAAAGCCAAAAGCAAAACCGAAGTCCGAAAAACAAAGTGCAAAGACCGCATCCAAATTAAAAACAGATGAAGCCTTTGCAAAAGGTGTACGTTATGCAATCAGTGAAATCAGAAAGGGAATCAGCCTTGAAGACCTTGAAAAATCCCTGAGCGCGTAACACCGCCACGAAAGACGGGAATTAAGGCTTACCCAAAGGCCTTAATTCCCTAAAAGCCAAAAGAAAGTGCCTGCCCGAGGAGTACAACATTGAGCGAAAGCTATACGGCATCTTTCCATAACGGCGGAATGGAAAAAGACGGAATTGATTCAAGTGGAAGAAAACGAAGTAAGCTTTATCAGGCTTGCCGAGAACACAATATCAGAGACCCAAAATATTGTGATAAGCAGGATCACATCGTAAAAGGCGGACTTCACGAAACATGGATTGATATTCCACCAAAACAAGCCTACGAACGGATTTTTGGCGAAGCTTTCAGGGAATACAACTCCAAGCAGAGAAAGAAGGAACGGCAGTTCAATACTTATTGGGAGAAAGTAAAGAAATCCGCAGTTCTTGTACCCGTTCGCGAAGCTTTAATTACAATCGGAAATTGTGAAGACGGCTTTCCAGACCTTGAAGTCGGAAAGCAGATTTACAAGGAATTTCTGGAAGAGTTCCAGAAGAAGAATCCGAACATGAAGGTAATCGGCGCTTATTACCACGCGGATGAAATGCGCAGTGACGGAAAAGGCGGAGTTATAAAAGGTGCGCCCCACATGCATCTTGATTATATCCCCGTTGCGTACAAATGCGACCGCGGGCAGAAGATTCAGAATTCAATGAACGGTGCTTTAATGGAACAAGGCATCTTAAACATTGAAGTAGACCCAGAAGTCGCAGAAAAAGTGTACGGTCTGAGAAAGAAACCGTGCAGAAGGAAGCAAAACGCAACGCTTGAAGAAGTTCCGCTAAGCGAGCGCCTTCAATGTTTTGAAAAGCTTGAAGAAAAGCCTGAGCAGACGGAACAGACCAAAGAAGGTGAAACCGAAGGCGAAAAAATCACAAAACCGCGCGTAGTAACAAACCTTCAGCAATGGACTGATACACAGAGGAATCGGCTTAAAAAGATAGCACGTTCACATGGCTTTGAAATTACAGAGAAGAAAGAAAAGCGCGAGCATCTTACAACGGAAGACTACATTCTTTCAAAAAATCCGAACCTTAACCATGATGTTCACGCACTTGCAGAAAGGCTTACAAACGACCTGAAGGAAGTTCAGAAAGAATCCGCTGATAATGCTGAATGGGAGAAGGAGAATCAGGAACAAGCTGAGCAGAATGCGCAGACGGCAAAGGAACTTGAACAAGCAAAGGAAGAACATAACGCGTATGTTGAACAGAAAGAGTACGACTTTAAGAGCAGGGAATTCAAGCTGAGCGACAGGGAAGATGAATTAATAGAGCGCGAGGAAAATGTTGCAAAAAAAGAGACTTTCTTAGCGAACGCCAGAAAACACGCTTCCGAATCCCTTCACAAGTTCGTGCAAAAACTTAAAAAGAAAAAGAAGGAGGTAAAAGAAAAAGACAGAGCCTTAGACCAGATGCTGAGGGAAACTAAGGAACTCGCAGAAAGGGCCGAGAAACTCAACAACAATGCGGCTACCCCATACTTCACTTTTGCAGATGACATAAAGTTTGACGATGCAAGACTTATGGCAAGAAGAAGAGATGGAAAAGGCCTTTGCGAATGGTTTAACGGTCTTGAAGAAAAGTTCTGCGGATGGCTTCATAAGGCGCAGTATTTTGCAAAACACTTCTGGAATAAGACACCAGATGAACTGATAATTGTTGCAGAAGACATGCGTAACAGCTACTGCAGCAATTTCGGAGAGTACATCGAAAAGGGCATGAGAGGAAATACCCTCAGCCAGATTAAGGAAGTTCGTGAAATTAAGGAAGCAATTCCAGAAGTTCAGGAACGCAGAAAAAAAATCCGTTCGCGTAATTACGACATTGAGCTGTAATTCTTCCAGTTTTCAACAAATACGCAATCTTGCAAGTCGCTTGATTGCGTTTTTTTTAGTTAGCGCACCGTTACCCTTACAGAAAACGAGCCGTAAAGGCAGTAAAAACGAGCCCTTTGGGCAACCCCAGAACTTGTAGCCAAGTTCTAACACAATAGAAGTTTGCCCGCGTTTTTACAAAAAGATCCGCTACAAACTTCTATTGTGCGAGGGCATATCCCCTCGACCCCTTGTCTATTTCGTTACGAAAAGCGCGGGCAAATGAAAGCTTCCCCAAAAGGAAGTCTTTCACCGCTTTTTTTCTCCACTTCATAGCCACCAAAAGGCTCTGCCCTTTGGAAACCTGAGAAGGGCAACGTTGCCCTTTCTAATCCTCCGCCAACAAGACTTTGTCTTTTTGGATTATCTGCCAGACGGCCAGCCTTCTGGACTTCTGCTAGCTATGTTTGACTTGTATTATCTTTACGCTTCTATAAATAAAAAGGCAAATTGTGGCACTTACAAGCTTATCTACAAAGTTTGTGATTGTGCCGCCTATGTATGCAGCAATCGGCAGGCTTCTGATTACGACGTAGATTCCCTGAACAGCGTTATCTACCTGCGGAATTGAAGTGTTTGCACCATAAACAAAGGTCGAAATTGTGTCGCCGATAATTGAATTGCTGATTGCGGCTAAAAATCCAGCCCACATAAAGCTGTCTGCGGAA
>OCTW011611924.1_pt1 | contig 17535 bp, 29 predicted proteins | sample 1539671 | NCBI WGS metagenome assembly OCTW01 (sample SAMN02144230, study PRJEB22623) | gut metagenome | biome: sheep rumen | host: Ovis aries | place: New Zealand
ATCGGCGGCGGTCACTCGAATTGTGTCGCGGACTGCACAAGCCACGTGGACACAACACGCCACAACACCGACGGCCGTGAGGGCCCTAGTCATGCTCTTGTAGTCCTTGGTGGTCTCTTCGGCGACTCGCTTCGCCAACTCCTCAGTAAGCTGAACGATGTGCTGAGTCTGGTTGATGGTGATCATTGCGTTCTCCTATCTAGTTTCGTTTTACACAAATATCAAAAACGGTAAGAGCCTCTGCTGCTTTAACAGAGACTCTTACTGCTTTTTGAGGCTGGTGACTATGCGTCAGTGTTAGTGTTGTCTTCCACATCAGTGTAGTTATCGTGCTTCGTCACCCCGGACCAGATGGTCAGCATGTCCTTTGCCGCCAGGTACGAGAGCACCAAGTAGGCTGCGACTGCGGTTCCGCCAAAGGCGAGGAACCTGCGCGCACACCTAGCAGTTTTCACGTACTCTGCGCATGCAATCTTGGAATACTCCTCGGTCAGTTGCATGACGTTACGAACTTTGATGGTAGCCATTTTCTTTCCTTTCTAGTATGAGTTACCTACCCCATAAGAAGGTTTGCAATTTTTGCGAATGGCTGTTTGAGAATGCTATTTTTAATTAAAAGCAAGAGCCCTCGTCATTATGACGAAAGCCCTTGCTTTTTGTGAGGTGTGTCTACTCGATGATCTCGGGAATCTCGACAGATTCCGTCGCGTTGTCAACCGGGGCCTCAGTGTGTGCGGGCGCGTTGTTCCTGGCCAGGTTCATGATGGACTCTCCGAGGTCAACAACCGCGGACGCGACGAAAATCGCGGTCGCGACGGTTGGCCCGTAAGTCGACAGACCCTTAGCAAGGCCCTTTGCGCTCTTACCAATAAAGCGGGTTGCGGCGGTGACGTTAATCATTTTTCTTTCCTTTCTCGTATGAGTTACCTACCCCATAAGAAGGTTTGCAATTTTTGCGATTGTTTATTCGCCGATGAGAATATCCGTGGTATTTCATCCACTGCTCAGCCATCAGGTAGTACGCCTCACGGATACCGTCAGCCTTGCCGAAGCGATAGCCACACATAAATGCGAGCAAAGGGACGGTACCAATGAGGATCCACATCAAGGTATCAAGCATCGTCCGCCTTCGTCTCGCACGTCACTATCGGACTCGGATGCGTGATAGGGATCTTATACGGGGTCGTGATAGTCGGGTAAGTCATTGGCATCGTCGGCGTGATGTTAATTGGCTTGCTCCTGAGCAGCTTGTTCTCGTCCAACAGCTTCTCAATGATTCCAAGCAGTCTCAAGATGACTTCGTCGTTCATGCGTCATCCTCCATGCTATTGCTGTGCACAAGAATTGCCCCGATGGGGTCTCGATTCGCCTTGTCGCAGTGAGATATCAGCGCATCCATGAAATCGAGAGCGAAATCCCGTCTCACGCGAAACGACACAGTGAAGTCCACGAAGGCGTCGCAGCAGTCGCTCGTGTCCACGTACTTAACGTGCCCATACTTGCTCACTTGTCCATCCTCTCTCCCCATGCGCAGTAGCCGTTCGAGTCACTTGTGGTCGAAATCGACTTCTTGCAATAGCTCCCGTGAATGTTCGTCGCGAAGTGCTTGCAGTCCCTGCACCGCACGATTTCCTCGCGAACCAAGAACATAAGGGTAGCCCGCAAGCGGTCGAAGCCCTCCAGCTCTCCTAGGGTCTTGGTCGCAACCTTCGAAAAATCAACCACGTACTCACTCATTCGCCCTCACCAGCCATCGTCACTCGGGCGTTATATGGAATATCCTCCGGCGAGAAGCCAGCGCGTTTGCGCATGGTGACTATGATTTCGTCTCCAGTTACCTTTCCGCAACTCAGCACGTCAAACCAGCTGCTCTTGAAGAACTTCTCAAGAGATAGTCGCTTGCAATCTTTCCGACGCAACTCTTGCTCGATGGACATCCGCCTGTTGATGTCACGTGTAATATCAAGAGCACGTCGTCCCCTGTTCATCGCGTTTAGTACGGATGTGTACTCGACGCACGCGTCAGCGATAATCTTGTACGCCATCTCCTTGTAACGCTGATTGATGATTGCTTCCGAAACGTCGTTTGCTTTGTTCATTTCGTCTACTCCTAGTCAGTCGAATATAAAAGGAGGGCCCACCGAACGGCAGACCCTCCAAACTACGCGTAGCGTTTTATTGCTTAGAACGGAATATCCTCGCCGTTCTCGTCCTGCTCATCCTCCCACGCCTTTGCGAACGGGCTCTGGCGCATGTAGAACCAACCCTCGGCAAGATATGCAGTAACGGAGGTCTCACCGGAATCCCAGTCGGTCCTCACGTACGGGTGAATGACGAGGTCGACCTTCTCAAAGGTACGACCGTCAAGGGTGTCGACAATATCCTCGGTGATGGCTGTGCGCTTATGACCAGTGACAAGCCACATCTCAGGCGGACGAACGTCAAAGCGAACCTTGACCGCAATGAAGCAGTTCGAGGAATCGTTCGGGTCGTCGGCGTTCTTGTGAATCTTCACCTTCCAACCATCGTTAATCATTGCCTCACTCAGAGGAATATCAACGCCGTCGCTGGTCGTGACCATCTTGTCCGGGATGTTCACGCAGAAGGTTCGGTTGCCGGCGCCATTGACGACGCGGCCGTTGTACGTCTTCTCGAGACCAGTGAAGTTGGTGGAGAAAATCCGTGCGTCCTCGATGACGAGGTCCTGGAGATACTTGCGAGCGGGTCGAGTGTTGTTAGCCATTGTGAATATCCTTTCTAAAACGGAAGATCGTCGTCTTCGTCTATGGTTACGAATGCCTCGAAGTCACCGTATTCTTCGATGGCCGCCTTGGCCTCATTTACCAAAGCGTCAAAATATCCGCGGTCTACTGCGTCCTCTTGCTTCAACTGCCGAACAATCTCGCTCTCCTTCCATCGATAGCCCTTGCTACCAGTTGCGGTGTAATACTTGCCGTCCTTGTATCGGTACAAATTCGCGCCACCGCATCCGGGCTTTACCGGAACGAACTCGCCAACACGTCCAACGAAGATGTACTTGTGCCCTTCGGCAACCTTTGCCTCAAGCTTCTCTCGTTCACCGAAATATCCGTGCGCCTCGTCATACATCTTCCGCTTTCGGCCGGTTAGCTTGTCTGGGTCCTTGTCCCAAATATCCAGCATCTGTTCGTAGACAGACACATCTGGCAGACCTTCGTTGAAGTCGAGATAGAGCGAGTCCTTGGTCGACTGTGTAACACACATGTCCCTAAATATTACTGGCTCGCCAGAGAAGAGGGTCTTGAACACGTATGGCACTTGGAACTGTTTGCCTGTTGCAGTCCATTCGTTCGCATGAGTCGCGCTCAACGGAGACCCGTGTGCGATGTACACTGCATCGTTGACAAGGCAGAACTTGTCGTACGTTGCCTCATGCTCGAACGAATATCCGTACTTTTTAGCGAACTCCATGCAGAACGAGATGATTTCGCCAGTTGCGTCCGGAATCTTGATCGAGTCCGTCTTGATGTGAGCAACAGAATATCCGCGCTTCACGACCTCGTCCTGCAACGTCTTCATGAACAGGGCGCCTCTGAGGGCGACGATGTTGTTGACGTTTCTTGGGTCTTTGAACGGATTCTCGAACGTGGCCGACGTCATGCCGTATACGGAGTTGATGGCAATCTTCAACGCTCCAGACAAAGCCTTTGCCTGATGCTCGTCGGTCAAATATCTAGCAAGCTTTCCGTCGAACAGCTTTCTGGCACTTTCGTAATCTCCGTGCTTGATTAGGATTCGAGCGTCGAGAATATCCTTGTAGCGTTGCGTATACTCGCCGAAGCAGTTCATGTTAATTGCCGAGTTCGGATGCATGCTGGCGACATCAAGGAGCGCTACGTTGTGGTAGATGCCCGGCTCGGCGTAGACGTAACCGCCAAACCCAAGGTCTACTCCGCGATACATGTTGTGCATCTTGTGGTCATCGCCAAGCACAAACTCGTATCCAGGGAACTCCTTTGACAAGTCAACGTACTCAAGCTTCGGATGCCGCTCGTTGCCAAATATGATTCTGGTTGTCAGGCTGTTCGTCGTGTCATTTACAGTCCCTCCGGCCAAATCGGCCAGAATCTCCCTCGCGACAAAATCCGCCTGACGCGCGTTGAACACTGCTTCGGTAGCGGCGACATCGTTCTTGCAGTACTCGACGACGAGCTTTTTCTGCTCCTCCGTGATTGGCTTGTCCCATGGGATGCCCATCTCCATGTGATGGATACCGAGCTCAATCTCCCACTTCTTTAGGCTTTGCTTCTTCGAGCAGAAGTCGTAAATATCTGTGTAACTGATGTTGCGCGCCTCGTTGAACCCGTTGCTCTTGTTGGCGATGATGTTCTGGGAGAGCTGGTAGAGCTGCTCGTTCGTGTAGCCCATGATTCGTCCCCACAGAATATGGTTGTCATACCTGCGGTTGTTGAATCCAATGAGCTTGAATTTGGTGATGTTCTCAACCCTTTCCGGCGATGGGTCGACCATCTCCAAATATCTTCCGTCTTCGCCAGGTTGCTTAAGCACGATGCAGAAGAAGTTCGGATACACCTCACAGTCGAAGAACAGTATTGTGTTGTCGACGTCAAACGAAATATCTTCTGCGGCTTCTTCAGAGCGGAACTTCATCTGTCTGAATTGTTCAAGACAGTACTTCGCGTTGTTCGTTGAGTTGAGCGCGAACACATACACCGCGTCCGACATGTCGCTCACGTCGTAGTGAAGTCCGCTGGAATATGCCTCATCTAGAAGCTTCTTGATGAAGTCAATACTTGGCTTCGTGGCTGGGTGGTATTGCTTCTCCAGATTCTTTCGGATTAGCGTCCTAAGACCTTTTTCACTCTGAATCGTATGCCCCTCTACCATCTTTACCCCCTTTCTCTCAACCGTTGGCAGACCAGAGCCGATGTGCGAGATTGGGAGAGAGTTCGTCTTAGAGGATATCCGCCTAAGCGAGCTTTTTCCCGAGAAGACCTTGATCTCTATTCCGTCCGTATAGCTCCGGGCCAATTCGTCTACGTTTCCGTCAAATATGTAGTGCAAATGCAAGCCGTTGCCGGACTTGCTGACCTCAGCGTATGTCGGTGGCCAAGACTCCGCCGCTGCCATGTTCTTGGCCAAGTCCTTCTCACCGTCATCGCCTCTTAGGTCGAAGTCGATGACGATGTGCTCTTGCGGAAGCAACACGTAATGAAGCTTCTTCGTGTCAATATCCGCGAGCTTTGTCTTTGCCTTGTCCCATGGTAGACTAGGGACGCCATGCTCGTTGGCGTACTGAGCCTTGCAATCCGAGCAAGCCTCATCAAATATCTGTCCGTCCCCGTCAAGAACCAGCCAAGACTGTTTCTTGGCAGGTTCTGCCGGTTCTTCCTCTTCGTTCATGGGAGGAGCAAATATCCGATACAGGTTTCGAACTCGCACACCGTCGACCGTCACGCCACGCTGTTGGAACTCCTTGAAATAGTTCTTGAGTTCTTCCTTGAAGACTCGCTTTGGGTAAGGATATGCAACCTTAGCCTCGTCACAGTACACCTGGTACAGCTTCCATGCGCTAGACAGCGTTGTCTCGCCGTTCTCGTCGAAAATATCCCACGAGTCAAGAACGAAGTTGTAGAAGTCGTTCGTCCCTTCGAGCATTCTCAACGGAATATAGCTGTCGTAGTACTGTGGATCCTCAAGGTAAACGTCGCGACAATGACAGGCGATTCCACCGAGTTCGAACTTCACCTTTGCCATGTCCTTCGAATATCTTTCGAACGGTAGCTTCTCTCCGCTTGGCGACACGTCGATGATTCGACGAATCAATCCGGACTTCGCGTCTGTGATTCGAACCGGCTTGTTCGTGCCCATGAACAGAAAGCTTCGAAATCGCTGTGTGTAAACGGAGCGAAACTTCTCGTTTACGGCCATCTCCTCGTGGGACACAAGGCTGTTGATGCGAGTGTTTGTCTCGATGCGAGCCAAGTTTCCATCGTGCTGTATGGCTATGAGCGGATTCGACTTGAACGCCTCAAGAGCGAACGAGTTGGAACTCGACCCAAGCGCCTCGCTGTCAAACGTCGCGTAATATCCGTCAAACAGTTGCTGGATGATGTTGAGCACCGTGGATTTACCCGTTCCAGCAGCGCCATACAACACCAAGAACTTCTGAATCCTTACGCTGTCACCAGTGACTATGGCACCGATTGCCCATTCTATCTTCCTTCTCTCTTCGTCAGAATATAGAGTCGACATCAGCTCGTCGTACGCAGGCGTCGGACACTTAGTCAACGGATAGCTCAGTCGTTTAGAAGCGTAGCTTTCCTTCGTAATCTCCGTATCGGAGAATATCACTCTGTCGTCGAGCGAATGATACGAATCCCTAAGCTGTCGTTGACAATACTTATGCCATCGGTCGATTACGCCACTGTCAGCGTCCTGCATCAGCAGCTTTTTGGCATCACCATAACCGTTTTCCTCAGACCACCTCAGAATATCCCTGTCAATCAGAGCGACCGCATCGTACTCGTCTGTCGACCAGAGGCCCAGGTCTTCGTTCCAAATGGCGTAGAAGTCTCCGCCTCGTATCATGAGGTCCGTCGTCTTCTTAACAATGAACCTCGGATACACTTCGATGCCGGCCTTCGTATCTCGCGTACCGACACGCATAAAGTCCAGCATCTATCGCCTCCTCTCAGTCAATCATTCGAGTACTCCTTCGTCTCGGAGAACTTCGGTAAGATACGCAGAAGCCTGCTTCCAAATATCATGCTCGCGCATGTCGATTGACGGATTTCCGATAGTGAACAATCCGCCAGACCCATCTGGGGCATACTGTCTCAACATGAATCGATCGAGGACTTGCTTTACTCGTGTTGGGTCGTAATACCTGTTGGTCACTCGCAGAAGGCCTAAAGATTGAATCATCTCCCAGAACCAATCCGCCGACCTGTCCCAATCGGCAGTTCCGCCCATCGTATCTCGCTCAATCCTATAGGCAAGGCATACCATCATCTCGAACACACCAACCGGATGGTCAAGTTCTCGTTCGGTGAACTGCTTCCTGAATATCAGCGCATCTTTGACACGATTCTCGTCGAGATCAAACATGGGTATGAACTCGGTCTCATGCATTTGCCAGAGCATGAACGTATACATGAAAGGCTTAGGCGTGTGGTCGCTTGCGATTCGAAAACATAGCCAATCGAAGTACTCCGCCCAAATATCACTTTCCATTCGTCACCTTCCTGTCACCTCCCCGTAGGAGTGGTCGTCGTATAGAATCTCGTACTGCGTGTACGTCTCGTTGTTGCGAACATAGATTGGTTCTTCACAATTCAGGAAGCTACGTCTAAGTGATTCCGTAAGCCCGTCCAATCCGATAGTCCTGATTGCAGCAGGTTCGTCGACAATATCATCCGTGATGCTGTTCGCTAGGATTCCATCGGCGTAGAACGTGTACGACTCGGTGTCGTAGTAACCATTACGCGCACCTTCGTAATACTCGTCTTCCCTGATGCGAAATATGTTGTCTGTCGCCGCTTCTTCAGAGTCTTCCGGATGCTCTTCTTGTCCGGAATATCTGAGTCGTTTGATAACCTCGTCGTAACGAATCGGGTTTTTTAGCGGCACGTTCACCTGCTCTGGTTCAAACTCGATTTGCATCTGCCCTTCCGCCTCGATGGTTGGCTGCTCTTCGGAAATATCCGTGTTTGTATCCTCATCGTTGACGTCCCTGTTTCGCTTCTCAAAGAGAAGAGCCGCAACGGCAAAACCCGTTACGGCTCCGATTGCAAATATCAGGGCGTCGCGTCCTCGCGGGCTCATCCTCTGTTCCTAATGAGGCAGCTTGTCGAGAATCTTGCCGTCAACGTTAAAGTCGAGAAGCACAATTGGCGTACGTCCGTTAACAAAGTCGCGCACGCCAGGCTTTTGGACGTTGTTAAGGCCAAAACTCACATGATTGGCGCCATATGGATTCTTTCCGCTGTCCGAATATGTCCAGCCTTCGACTTGCGCCGCCTCACCTCGTTGCATACCGAGCATATCGTAGACTTCGTTAAGGAACAAATGCTTCTGCGATTGCAGACGCAGGTTTGCCTGCTGTTCCTTCTCTCGAAGGTACCATAGGTTATACTCGGGATCATCACGCCATCCTGCGCAACTCTCGTCAAAAAATCGCGCATGAGGGGAATAATAATTCGGGTCGTTCTGATCCCTGTCTAGCGTCTCAACCAATTTCTTTTCAACAATTTCTTCGCCTGTTTCGGGATCGATGCTCTTCTCCTCGATTTCCCTAACACAAACACCGTGAGTGAGCTCTCGATCAATATCTTCACCGTAGCGCTCGACGATTCTCTCGTGAAGACCCTTAAGTTCGCTCGCGATACCTGCATAGGCCGCAGTAATCGCAACATTACGGTCCTTCAGGATGCCATGCCCGCCGATGAAGCACCCAAGCGACACGGCCTCAAGTGCAATCGGGACAACATAAATCTTGCCAAGCTTTACGACGGTCCTAACAGTCTCGTCGATGAGATCTTTGCGATATGTCTTATCGTCATAGGTTACAAGAGCATCTGGCTGGCTTGCATCTTCTCGAGCACAGCGAATCTTCTCAACATTTTCGCTATACTTGTCCATGACGGGAATCGCCTTACGCGTCTGTCGGCAGAATCCGATGACGGCTGCCACACTAGTCGCGATACCAGCGACGACCAAAATATCAGGCGTTGCCTGCTTGAGATTGAACTTTGCTTTGTTCAGAGCAGACTTGATGTCCATTTCTTTCTCGCTTTCTGTTGTGGTTGGTCAAATATCTATCGCCTTGAATCAATCGGAACCGGCCTAGGCATGGCAAGACGGTATCCATCATACGTGCGCTGAACGTATGCTGTAGCCAGTGACGTCCAGCCATAACTCACATACGTCGGACGAGTCGGAAGACCAACAAGTTCGTTGTAGTCGAGCAACGTTACTACCGAATATCTACGAATCATGTCGTTGAGTGTCCGAAGCACAGAGTCAGCACTTTCACGACTGTCAAATATCACCTCTCGAAAATCATTGACTCGATAGTTGTACTCGTCATCGACGTCGCTTGTGTACGGACGAAACGTTGATGCCGGACGATATGCCTTTTCATACGACGTTCTTCCTGGAGTAGATTGTCTAGCGTTTACCCCTCCGTGAAATATCAAGTCGCCAAGACCCTGCCAACCGTTATACAGCATGTTTTGCATTCCAGGCACGAAGAGATCCCAAATGAAATGGTCCTTAATACCTCGAATTCCATCTGGGAACAGTGCTTTCATAACGGCACCGAACGTTGATGGCGGCCTTGTCGTCACAACGCCCTTTGCCTTTGCCGGCTTTTCGTCAGCCACTGACGCGTCGTCAAGCGACGTACGCTCTCGCACGAGGCTGTGCTCCTTAGTCTTGTTGGGATTGCTCGGGTATTCCACTTCCGCCATTCGTTTTCTCCTTTCGCAAATATAAAAGGGAAGAGCCCGTGTAAAACGAGCTCCGCCCTTCTTTTACTCGGCGTCGTCATTCTCGACAGAGCAGTTCTTCGAGTCGTTAGACTTTGCGTACTGTTCGCCCGCTAGGAAACACTTCGCTGCGGAAACGCATAGACTGATTCCAGTGAACGTACCAAGACAGAAAATCAACAAACTCTTCATTGCTTTCTCCTTTCGTTAGCGACCTACGCCATAAGGCGGCTTGCAGTTTTTACGAAATATCCGTAATGACAAACGGGAAGAGCCCGTGTGAAACGGACTCCTCCCTTATGCCATTCGGCTCAGGCGTTATACGTCCATGTCGTCGCCATCACGTTGGCTCCAGCGCATGTAGCGGTCCTCAAACTGAACCTCGTATTGCGGCTCACGGTTGAACCTTATGACGGCGCAAGGCAGAGATGCCGAATCGTCGTAAAAATCATGGCCGAAACGAATCTCCACCATGTCGCCGGCGGTTGTCGGCTCCCAAAGCTTCTTGTCGCCATCGTCGTTATGCCTTGTCGAAACGCCAATCGCTTCCAAAAACTCGTTCTCAGATACTCGTCGGTAGGAGTTGAGTTCGTGATTGACCCAATTGACCGCATGGTAAACAGTGTCAATATCTGCGTAGAACGCGAGCCCCGAACGGACAAACAGCGTCGGGTTCGAGGAACCGTCAACATTCTTGACAGCGATTGCGGGCGTATTCCTTGCCGCTTGTTGCACAGCAACACGATTTTCGATTTCCTCAGACTTCTCTTCTCCGAGAATATCAATCGCACTGTCGCGGTAGTCGTCGAACGCCTTCTTGCTCAGCTCATACGCGCCGAGCATGGCCATGTACTTCTCATGACCAGCACGATTCGATGCAATGATGAACAAGCCAGACGCGGCAGTCGCGATGGCTGCCGGAACGAACTCCTTCCACACGAGCTCTGCCTTGCGAGCGAACGTGAGCTCTGACCCGTCATAGTCCGGAAGCGTCTCCTCGAGTCGCTTCTGCTCAGCGTTCAGAATATCATCAGCCCTGTGCATTCCGGTTGCAGTGAGATACACCGCTCCGCCAAGGCTTGCCACGGCACCGCACGAGAAAATGTTTGGAAGGTTGTCAACGACGAACTTCTTCGCCTTGTCCTTATTGGCCATGACGACAGAGCGGACAGAGTCAAGGTTAATGTTCTTCAGGTTCTTCATTACGCGTCATTCCTCTCGTTAAGCTTCTCAGACAGAATCTCTGCAACTTCGACTGCAATTTCATGGTTGTTAACGGCTCGCTGCTTGCTCTCGATGAAGTAGCCCGCGAAAGCGAGCAACGCACCGGCCAGCGTTACAAAGCCAGCCGCATCGAACTTAGGAATATCCAGCTTCATGTCTCGATTTCTCCTTTCGACAATTCGTTTAAGAATCTTGCGTCTCGAATATCCGTACCTGTCCTTGACTTTTTGTCCGAGCGTCTTGGCCATTTCAGCCTGGCGCTTCGTTAGTCGTGTCCTCCACTCACTTCTCCTTTCATAGTGGCAAACCTATACGTAGGAAGGCGTGCGCCTTCCCGTAATATGGGGTGTCGATTCTGCGAATATGTTTGAAAAGAGAAGAGCGCTTGTCTCTTTTTTTGCGCTCTTCCCTTTGAGGCTAGAATGCCCGAATCTTCGGGAATGAATTCTTGAGCCACTTGGACACGGAGCTCGTCTCAACATTTGTCTCTTCGAACTTGCGTGTCGCATGCATCTCGTGCGTCATGAGTATCGCCCACAATATGTTGGTGGCAGCAGTGACACAGATAGTTGCGATTGCTTCACGTCGCCGATTCTTGTCCTGCTGCGTACGCTCTATGACCTCAAGGTCGTTGAGCTCCGCCTGCTGAACTCGATCGCGGTCGTCGTCTCTCGCGTTCTCAAGCTTTTCTGCTACGTCAACAAGTCTGTGAGCTTCCTCCAATGACAACGAATCCATGTCGAGCATCTCGTCGTAGATTCGTTCCAAGAGTTGCTCTCGCTTGTCCTCAACGCTCATTAGCATTTCCCCTTTCTTCCGAGTTGGTAAAGCCTCCGTAATAGGAGCTGTCGTTTCTGCGATTACGCTCATTCGGAAGAGTTAGGTCTGTTGATTCAACGCGCATCAGGATCCATTTCCTGTCTCGAATATCTTCTGGCGAACGTTCGAACTCAAAGACTCCGTTATAAGACGCCCGTCCTGTACTGTCAATTCGAAACGTTCCGAGAGTCATTGCGTCAATCTGCTTTCGGACAAATATGACTATCGCTGCAACCAAAACGACGATTAGTACAATTGTCACAACAAGAAGAAAGCCATTTTTCATATGTGTTCTCCAAGTATCTTAGTTGATGAATATCCAGAAGTCAGAAGAACTTCCGGTATCTATCGTAGTACATCGACTTGCTGCACGGCATTAGTACTCGTAGAACCCCGGTTCTGGTTCGTAGTTGTAGCTAATCCACCAACGGCCGTCTTCCTTGAGGTCGTTATAAAATTCGAGGTTCGGAATATCGCCCGCACCAACGTCATGTATGTCTTCAATGGCGTCCTTTGACCATCCAATTTCTTCGCCGAGAGTCGAATCACTGGCATCAGTACTCTTGGTTGACAAATAGAATATGTCGCACCAGTAAACAAGTTCTCCTCTTGCGTACCTTGCTTCGAGTTCTTCTTCGGCTTTAACAACGTTTTCATACTTCGCTTTGAACGACGCACCAGAAAACGCGTCGACAAATGTCTCAAGGTTAACGTCTGTGCTGTCTACGTGGTCAACAATTCGCTCGGCCTGCTTCCTGGCAAATATCTTGTCAACTTCTTCCGCCGAGCCAACGTGTTCGATGGTGGCATCCCTGTAGTCGGACATCTTGGCAGCGAGCCCAGCACATGTGACCGTCAATGCCGCGACTTCTTCTGATGAAACCTTTGCCGTTGCCACAACTAGACCGATGGTTGCAACGCTAGACGCAATCGCCGGAATATACGTTATGACACGTTCTTTCACCGGACGGTCTGCGTCATCTTTCTTTGCGCAACGAGCCGAGAGGGCACCAGTAACAATCACCCCAACGCCGGTGAGCACTGACAGTATCACCGACTTCTGCTTGAACGTCAGACTACTTGCTTGCTTTGGCATTTCCTTTCTCCTTTCAAATATGTTACAAAAAGAAAGAGACCGTGTGTAAACGGTCTCAATCTTTCAAAGCAACCTGCTAATCGACAAGCCTCAGATTCTTGTCATGGTCTGGTGTGGTCCAACGGACGTAGCGGTTCTTGATTCGCTCCACGGTCTCCCTTTCTCTCTCGTAGCCTTCGTTCTTCCCGGCACGATAGCCGCAGAAATACGCGGCGCAAACGGCAATCACCGATCCTAAGACCCAAAAGCACCACAGCGCAGCCATGTACTCTATGTACTCCATGAGTTCTCCTTTCGTTGTTGGGTTGCTCCCGTAATACGCCGTGTGAACTTTGCGAAGAAAAACAAAGAAGGCCTGTAGGGAGTGACGAACTCCTACAGGAAGGCTGGATTCCCACCAGCAACATTCGCATCTCTTACTTCCTTCTCCATAACACGACTTGCAATTTTTGCGAATGTAGGAGAATGTGAGCTTTCGAAGATTAAGTCGGTGCGAAATTGTGCAAAAACCGAAATATGTCAGGTGTAGTAGTCCACCGCCCTAATTTGCGGGCCTTAGAATGGCTTAGAACAAGCCGTTTACCTGCGGTTTTGTAAACGAGAAAAAGAAGAGGATTTGTAAATCCTTGTCCTTTGGGGCATGCGGTCAATGGTTAAATCAGTTGTTTCTGACAAACATAGACTCGGTGGTATACGACATTGTGGTGATCTTCGTCGTCACAGCGAAACACGGTATATGCGTCCGTCCCTTCAGACCGAAACACTTGCACGCCATGCTCTTTAGCTATTGCTTCGAGCGCGTAGCTCGCGTCGTTCTCGGATGAATATGCGGATAGCACACTTGCTCCTGCGCACGTGTAATTGAGATCGTACTCGTCAACCAAAATCCATATGTTCATTCTAGTCTCCATTCATACATTCATTGACCGCATGCCCCATAAAAGGGGCTGCATAATCTGCGAAGAAAAAGAAGACGCCGCGCAAATATCTCGCGGCGCCTGCCCTTCAAACGGTCTACTACTTGTCAGAGGTCTTCTGATTCTTGAGCTTGGCATAGATAAGCGGTGCTGCTATCGACACGATACCCGTAAGCATGCCGGCGGCAAAGAACCGCGGTCCCCACTCAAACCACCCATCGTGATACATCTGGGCGCCGAAGTGTACGAGCGCACTGTTCTGAGCGTCGGTCAACGTCGGTATAAGCTCTTCGATAACCTTCACGTCATACCTGCTGATAATGCTCATTTTGTTTACCATTGTAATCTCCTTTCGTATCGGTAAACCGTCCCATAATAGTGGTTGCAGAATTCGCGAAAAAAAAAAGAAGATGCCCCGCAAAAATCACGGAACAGCTTCTTTCTGTTAAGAGAGCATCTCTTTGACTTCAGAAAAAACCTGATCTCGAGCGTAACCAAGGCGCGTCAACTGATTGACAACACGCATCTGAACTTCACGAGCTTCTTTCCTAGACTCGTAAGGTCCATATACATCAGTCGTCGTAAGATAGCCGCAAACCTTAAGAATGACGCAATACATACGATTCATTGTTTCCTCCTATAAAGTGATTTAACTCCTTCATAAAAAGACTTGCAAAACCTGCGAAGAAAAAAAGAAGATGCCTTGCGAGAATTGCAAAACTAAAATTCCTTGCAATCCCTACCCAACCTCCGTATAAATAAACAGAGGAGCTGCAAATCACTTGCTTGATACCATTTCGGCTCGTTGGACTTCTCCTCCATAACATGGCTTGCAAGTTTTGCGAAAAATTCCCACCGGGAAAAATTTGAACTTCGTTTCTTGAATTTTGTGTAAGCATGTATGAACGTTCTTCAACGAAACACCACTAACTGAACTAAAGCCCCCTCCCCAAATATAGTTTGAGGAGGGGACTGTCACTGTCGTGCACCGGAAGCGGATGCTGAGAAAGGAGAAAGGGGAGAAAGCAGCCAACGAAAGGAGGGAAGGAGCAGGCGCACGACGGTTGACCAAATATCAGTTCTCTTCGTTCGCAGAGCGAATCGGTAGACGGTTGACCTCTGTCATGATCTTCTCGGCAGAACCATTGCCACCAGCATCGTGGTATGGCTCGTACAAATATGTCCTGAAGTTCTCATACTCGTCGGCCGTGATGCTGCCCTGCTTGATGTACTGCATCCCGAGAGTCATGATTCGGTCGTGCGCCAGACCAATCAGCAGTCGATTCGTGGCACTGTGCTTTTCCTGCCGTCGCATCCACCACGTCCAAAAACCATTCGACGCAATTACCGCGCAAATGATGGTGAGCGCCATGTTAACTATCGGATTGAGATCGCCCATAATATAACACCGCCTTAAGCGATGCGCTTGATGAACAGCGAAGGCGTCTCCACGATTACGCTAGTCTCACCAGTGTTTGCGATCGTTACCGTCTCGGGGCCGCAGCAGCAAGTGCGAACCGCAGTGTCCCTAGAGACATTGTTAATATCACCGGACGCGGCAGTCACCGACGTCATGGTCGTCTCGACAAGAGGCGAACCATTGACTTCGATTGCAAGCTGAGCTACTCCCGGGGCCTCGGCGCCAATGTTCGCTCCGAAATGCACCTCGTAGATGGCCTGCTGCTGGCGAAGCGTCACCGCTCCAGAATTGATTCGGTGACACTCGGAGCAACCAGTGTGGAGAATCTCGGTGTCAAACGTAAGTGACTGACCAGGCGAAAGAACCTGGCTAGCTACATTCGTGAGAATAATCACTCACACCATCTCCTACATGCCGCAGCCAGTCGCGCAGTTGCAGAACGGATTGAAGCCAGCGTTATAGGCGGTGGACATCGGGTAACGGACGACACCCGCCATCTGGGTCTGAAGGTTGAGGTCGTTAACCTGCTGCTGGAGCGCCTCGATCTTGTTCTGCTGCATCATCGCACGAGTTGCGTTGCCCTCGGCCTGAATGGTCTGCTTGATCTCACAGCAGCACTGCTGCTGATTGAAGTTGGTCTGCTGCTGCATCATCGCGACATTGGAAATATCACGCTGAAGCTCGTTGTACTTGTCGGTAAACATGCCCATCAGGTACTGCGTGTTCTGGTTCGCATTCTGCATACCCTGGAGGGAGTTACCGTTGATGGCAGCCAGAATATCCCGCTGGTTCGCCATGGAATTCTGGTTGTCGAAGCCACGCTGAACCTCGTTCGAGGTGGCGAGGTTCTCATAGCCGATGGCGTTCTGGAAGCCGTTGTTGCCCCAAGCGCCACCGCCCCACATCATGGCAAGGAACAGAATGACAATCCACCAAGAGTTGCCGCCCCATCCGTCGCCGTAACCGTTACCGCGCATAACAGCAGCAACATCGGCAGGACCCATGCCGCCACCACCAAGAGCGTTCTCACCCATATATGTTCCTCCTATCAGAAACCCAACATGTTCTTGATTTGGCTTGGATTGATGCCCTGGAACTTCGAGTAGTCCAGACCTTGCTCCCGGAATGCCTCTTCGGGAGACTTCCCTCGCATGGCGTCTGCAAATTGCCTAAAGCGAGGATTGGCTTGATAGAGCTTGTTAAATATCAGCTGTTGCATCAGATTAGCGGGACCGCCCAGCGGTTGCTGTTGCATTGGTTGACCCGGATTCTGGGGTCGTAGAGGACTTGGCATGGAGCATCTCCTTCAGCTGCTCGAACTCTTCGCGAGTGATGTAGTCAGCCTGCTGTCCCATGTCACCGCCCATAGGCATTTGCTGGCCTCGCATCAGAGGGGAAAGATGCTGTGGCATCTCCTCAGAGCACTCTTCGAATCGGTAAACGTGAATATCGTTGCAATTACCTTGCTGGTCATACCCAACAACGTACATCAGAGGCTTGTCCTCGTCGAAGAGAGCCTTCCTCGAATTAGGCTCGCCTCGATAGTTCTTTGCACCCTCGATGCCCATAACGAACGGAAGATCGTTAGACATTCCCTGGGGATAGCCAGCGTTTGCCTGAGAATATCCGTTCATCTGTCCGAGGTTGCCCTGAGGATAGCCAGAGTACATCTGACGATTCATACCCTGAGAATATCCGGTGTTCCATCCCTGCGGGTACATGTAACCCTGAGGGACGGTTGTCTGAGGCCACCCGCTGTTTGGAGTGGTGTTGTACATCGGCACCTGTTTGTCACCTTCTTCCGAATCTTCTTTGTCGGCAGGAGGACGGAGAATATAGTCCCATTCCTTGTTAAACGTCGTAACGGGATGCTTCTCAATCTCATGCCCCGTTTGGTCTCCGGCCTCGCCGACGTAACCGCCGGTTTCGCTGCCGGTCGCTCCGACGCTTTCTCCATTGCCGACATACACTTCGGCATGAAGCGCAAGGTTGAGAAGAATATCCCCGATCTCCAAATCACCGAGTCCGACATTGGCAAAAGGTAGTATCTGAAAACCAGCTTTTTCGAAGTCCTTTAGCATTGTCCCTGTGAACCTCACCTTGTCTCGTCCAGTTCCAACAGGAAAGCCAGAGTCATTCGCCGCTTGGTACAGTAAAGATGAACAATCGTAGTCTGGACCCCATCTGCCGGAAGGAGGCTTTTGGGAATATCCGTGAGAGTCGTCTTCCGCATAGTGCAAAACTCTGTCGACAAACGTCTCACGTCGACTTTTCACGGGCGGTCCTCTCGTCATTGGTGTTCACCAACCTTTTGCCGACCAAATATGTCGGTCTACGTGGTCGCAAGTGCGGCCAGGAACGCCTTGCCCTGCTCCGCGTCGAGCGTGACGTGCGGAATCTCGAGCCCGTATGCCATGCGGTAGGCATCCTCGATCGCCGTCAGCTCGGCGGGGCTGGAAAGCACCCGCTGGAATCCGCCAGAGACGTAGCGAGTGCCAGACTCGCCCTTGATGTAGAAGAGCATCTCCATGCCGTTGTTCCTCCTGATGGTCGACTTGAGCTTGGCGA
>OCTW011617077.1_pt1 | contig 17519 bp, 17 predicted proteins | sample 1539671 | NCBI WGS metagenome assembly OCTW01 (sample SAMN02144230, study PRJEB22623) | gut metagenome | biome: sheep rumen | host: Ovis aries | place: New Zealand
GGAAACCCCGCCGGTACAAATACGTTGCTTGCGGAACGAACCGCAGGCCAGCCAACTTTTGTAATGGTAGGTTCTGTAACTTCTGCAGCCAATGGAGATCTGCAACAAGCTTAAAGTAGAATATGATGATTATATGTGCTATCGCACGAAGCGCTTCGGATGCAGAGGCCCGCAGCAACGATAATATGCTGGCATAGGAAAGGCTCTGCCTGCCGCAGGACAGACGGAGCCGCTGAAGACCGATTGCCCTGCAATGCTCAGCTATTCGAAGCAGGCAAACCCCTGAAAGACCGGGATGCCGGTGTACGTCTTGGCCTCTTCCTCGGCTTCGAGGACACGGATGGCACCTGCCGCCATGGCTTCGAGCTCGAACTCGCCGGGATAGGCAGTCACCGGTGCAATCCACCCACAGGCATCCTGGATATAGGCGACAAGCTCGTCGTTGTGGACCATGCCGCCGCCGAGCAGGATGCCATCCACATGGCCCTTGAGGACCCCAGCCATCGAGGCGATGTATTTCGCGATCTGGTATTCCATCGCGCTCCAGGCACGCTGAGCCGCCTCATCGCCTGCTGCAGCGTGCTTCGTGACCTCGATGGCATCGGAGGTGCCGAGAAGATCTGTGAAGCCACCGGTGCGCTGGCAGAGCCTGCGGGCCGTATTGATGCCATGTTCCTCGAGGTAGGAAAACGCCTCGATCACCGGCACGGCGCCGCAGCGCGTCGGCGTCATCGGACCTTCGCCGCCCACGATATCGTAGCCATCGATCATGCGGCCTTGCTGGTGGGCGGAGATCGAGATGCCGCCGCCGATGTGGCAGACGATGAAGTCGCAGTCCTCGTAGCGGCGTCCCATGCTCTTCGCATGGCGGATTGCCGTCTCTTTCAGGTTCAGGGCATGGAGATGGACGTGGCGATATACGCCCTTGATGCCGGTTATGCGGGCATCATCGCAAAGCTCGTCGGTGTCAGGTGGATTCACGACGAAGGCCGGCTTGTCGCCCGAGAAGCGGGCGAATTCATGGGCGAGCTGGCTTCCGAGCTGGGCTGGATGCTGCACGCCGTTGGCTCCTGCCGCTGCATCGTCGAGCATCTTCGAGTTGATGGCGTAGACGCCACCCTCGCAGGGCATGAGGCCACCGCCACGACCGACAAAGGCATCGATATCCGCAAGCTTCAAGTTGTTGTTATTGAGGATATCGAGAATCATGTCGCGGCGATACGGCAGCTGGGCTGAGACCCCGCCCATCGCCTTGAGCTTTGCTGCATCATGGGCGACATTGGCGCTGAAGACGCACTCAGCTCCCTCGAAGAGGCCAATCTTCGTGGAGGTGGAGCCAGGATTGATTGCCAGGATGCGATAGCTCTTCTCTGCCATTTGATTACGCCTCCTTCAGGGCCTGAGCGCGGACGCAGGACATCACGACATTGCCGACGATTTCTGAGACCGGAGCGCTCCGCGAGCAGTCGCAGACGATCTTCCTGAAGCCCTGGAGCATCGGTCCGTAGGCGTCAGCATGGCCAAACATCTGGACCAGCTTCACGCCCACATTGCCGACATTGAGATCGGGCCAGATGATCACATTCGCCTTGCCGGCGACGGCGCTCTCGCGGTGTACCTTGTGCGCGGCCACCTCAGGGCGAAGGGCTGCATCAAGCTGGAACTCGCCGTCAATCTTGAGGTCCGGCCTGCGGCTCTGCGCGATATCGCGTGCCTGGCGGACCTTCAGGACCATGTCGCCCGAACCGGAGCCGTCGGTCGAGAAGGAGAGCAGGGCACAGCGGGCCTCACGCCTCGTCAAGGCATGCCAGGTGTCGCAGGCAGCGATCGCGATCGAGGCCTCCTGCTCAGGCGTCGGGTCCTGGCAGACAGCAGAGTCGCCGAAGCCCAGGAGCTGGCCATCCGGCCCCTCGTAGCCCGGGATATCGAAGATGCCCATAGAGGAGATCGTGTCGATGCCATCAGCCAGGCCGATGATGGACTGGCCACCGAGGATCACGTCACCCGTTGGGCAGTCGACGCCGCCGAAGGTGATATCCACATCGTCGAGCGCCTCCATCATGAAGGCACGCTCCATCGGGCGGACGACACGACGGCGGACGCCCTTGGCCTTCCACTGGCAGCTCGGCAGCGCCTCGAATCGCCGTGCGATGGCCTCATTCGCCTCCTCGTCGGCGAGGTCGACGAGCTCCACACCGCCGAGGCTCACGCCCTGCGCTTCGGCATTGGTACGAATCTTCTCCGCATTGCCGACCACGGTGCAGACGGCAAGGCCTTCAGCCGTGAGCTCGGCGATGGCCTTGATCATCGTCGGGTTCTCGCCCTCGAAGAACGCGACACGCTGTGCATCGGCCGCTGCGCGCTCGCGCATCTCATCCATGAGACTCATTATGACGCTCCTTTCATAAGAAGGGGACGGCCCTGAGGCCGCCCCCAAGGTTTCCAGAGGGATCTCCTTTACTGGAAGGGCTGAGGAGCTACTCCTCGACCTCTTCTGCAACGCGGTCGACAAGCTCGCCGAAGGTCTGCATGTTCATGATCTCGGAGACCGTGACCTCAGCATCGAGCTCGTTCTCGATCATCGAGGTCAAGGCGATCATCTTCATCGATTCCTTGCCGAGCTCCGTGAAGGTGGTCTCCGGAGTGATGGGGATATCGGTCTTATAGGCCTCCTTGGCAAGGCCGGCGATCGTGTTGAAGAGCTCCTCGTTTCCCATGTCAGTTCCTTTCTTGGATTTCATTTTGGATGCCGTCCTCTGCCGGCGTCCTCCGCGTTTCATCTACTGTGCTGCGACCTCGTCGAGCTCGAAGCAGGGCTCCCACCACTCGACCATCACGTCAGAGCCCTCCTTCTCGGGCACGATGCGCTTGATCGGCTTGAAATGAACGCCGATGGTCTCTTGGTTCCTGTACAGGCGCTCCTGGAGGCCCTTCACGACCTTCTTCTTGCCGCAGAAGACAACGAACGAATACTCGGCGCCCTCGTCGAGCTTGACCTTGCCGTATCCATAGGGCTCGACAGCCTTGAGGTAGGGCTTGTCGTTTTGGATGCCCGGCACCACGAACGACTCGAGCGTGCCGTGGCCAGAGAGCTCGACCCACTCCGTCTCGTGGTAGCCACAGGTGTTGCAGCCCAGATGGGGCGGGAACTCGATCGCTCCGCACTCCTTGCACTTGCGGCCGAGCAGCTTGCCCTCTGCCACGCCGTCGTAGAACTTCTTGACAATCGGCTCCATGTCTTCTAGAAGCATTTCGCATACCTCCTAAGGGATTTGCTCGTTTCGGCTACTCGTGGGTGCGCAAGATCTGGCAGCGGATGTTCTGGCCGCCGCCGAAGCCGCGCAGGAACGTGGTGCGGGGAACCTTGGGCATCTGGGTGGCGCCAGCCTCGCCGCGCATCTGCCTGACAGCCTCGACGATATCTGCCACACCCGAAGCGCCATGGGCATGTCCGAAGTTGCAGCGGCCACCGTGGGTGTTGATGGGCTTGTCGCCCTCGAAGCTGAGCCTGCCGTCGATGGCATACTGCCAGGCCTCGCCGCGCGGGATGTAGCCGACCTCCTCGGCTGCGACGATGTCGCCTGCGAGGAAGAAGTCGTTCACGAAGAGTAGGTCGAGCTCGTCGGGACTGACGCCGGTAAGCTCATACACCTGGCGCACGCCCTCCTTCGTGCCCATGTACTCGTTGTCGGGGGTGGCGCCCTCGAAGGCGGCAGCGCCCGTGCCGAGGACATCGATCACCTTGTGGTCGAGGCCACGGGCCAAAGCCATATCGGTTGGCATAACGACAAGGGCGGCGGCACCGTCGCACTTGATCTCGAAGCCCGTCACGCGCAGGTACTGCGTGACCTTGGGGTTGCCGAAGCTCTTGAGGTAGTCATCAGCTGTCGCAAGCCCATTGGCCTTGGCCAGGTCTTCGAACTCCTCGGTCGAGAAGGCGAGCGGATTGAGCACGGCGTCATGGCGGAGCGACTTCGACACGCCGTTCAGGGCATCGTCGATCTGTTCAGCCGTGAGGTCATACTCCCAGCGGTACTTGTTGATCCAGTTGTCGAACGAGATGCCGAAGGCAGAGTCGAAGGGACGGCCATAGGCGCGGTCATAGACCTTCGGGATGGACGGGAGCATCTCGGAGAGCGGGAAGTCGCGGCGGAAGCAGCCTGGAGCATCCACGACGGGAAGCGATGCTGCGAGATCGACGGCACCGGAGAGCACCACGTCATACGTGCCAGAAGCGACAGCCTGCACGGCCTCCTGCAGGGCCACATAGCCCGTGCAGCATGCCTCGGAGTGGTGCACCGACCCGATGCCACGGACACCGAACCAGTCTGCCACCTGCATGTTCGGCGTCAGCGAATCACCGATCATGAAGGGGTTCGCGGCGCCATGATAGAAGTACTGGATATCGCGCGGCTCGAGTCCTGCATCCTGAATTGCCTCGAGGGCTGCATAGCCGAAGGCATCGCCCTCGCTCATTCCCTTCGTCTCGGGATGGTCCTCGAAGTTCTTGAACGGGGTGCAGCCGACGCCCACGATGGACACGCTCCGTGCCTGCTTGCCAAGCCTGACCAAGCCAATCACTCCTTCTGCTCGCCTGTTGCGGTGCATTTCCTGCTTGCGAGCTTCAGAATATTGAAGGGCCAGTCTGCATGGTGGGACATATCAGCATGTTTCATCCCACACAGCGGTACATTCCTAGCCATGCTGTCTCTTTATGCAGGCAGATGCCCCTTATCCGCCCTGTCCAAAGATGTTGTGGCGCGAAGCGCCGAACTTTGTGTGAATGCATGAATGTGCAGGCAGATGGCTTGTTCCGGAAGTCTGCACAGATTGCATTGCCTGCATCATCGGCTCGGCGCGAACGGCGCCTAAAGCTCCGCGAACGGGTCGGCGGGAAGATTCGCCGCATTGTCCTCATCGACGAAGAACGAGGAATAGTAGAGGCGGTTGAGCATGGCGGCGATCTCCTCAGATGGGATCTCGGGACGCTTCTCGAGCCAGTACTGGATGAGGTTGTTGTGCCCTGCGATCACGAAGGAGAGATAGAGGTCGCGGTGGAGCTCGGATCCCCCTACACTTGCCAAGCGGATGCGGAAGAACTCGTGCATGAGCATGGTCGCCTTGTGCTGGAAAGTCGGATCCCCATGGTCGCTGTTGAGGGCCACGATCCGCTCGCGGTTCTCGCGCAGCACTTCCATGCGGCTGATCATTGACGCCGTCGGCCTGAGTTCGGCCTTGCTGAACTGCATCTTCAGGGCGCTCTTGTTGATCGTGCGCATGGTATCGAGCAGCGACGTCTCAAACTGCTTCACGACATCCTCGACGCTGCCGAAGTGCCTGTAGAAGGTCGAACGCGATATGCCCGCCAGCCGCACGACATCCGAGACCTTGATGTCCGTGACATCGGTGGCCTTCATAAGGTCGAAGACGGCATCCTCGATGCGATCCTCGACCGTACGCTGCCTGCTTGCCTTTGTACCTGCATGCTTCCTCATGCACTGACCTCCTGCAGAGCGCTGTGGCTGAGATGCCCTGACTATAGCGTGAACCGTTCGCCTAGACGGCACGCTTCCGCCCAACAGACGGTTGCATTTTCAGCTATCCTTTGTGCCCTTGCACAGATACGGCTGAGGAGAACGAGCATGGAACTGAAAGAACTGCTGGCTATGCTGCCCGATGCATCGATTGCCCAGAAGAAGCTCTCCGATCCCCACATCAATATCGACAACATCGCGTTTCTGGCAGAGCCTGACGCGGAGCCCCAGTCCAATGTGCTCTATTTCACGGATGATTCGCTTGTGCCGAAAAGCGTCCCCGAGACCTGCATCCTGAATACCGTGCTCTTCGGCTGTGCCAGGATCCCCGATGCGCTTGCTTCCTCCTCATCCTGCAACGCCGTGCTCCTGCGCCCTGAAGCCAACCCCTTCACCTGCTACAACAAGCTGCAGGGGTTCTTCCTCGAGGATGCCCGCGTCACGGACATCGTGCGCCGCATGCTCACCGCGCACTTCTCGAACAATGGCCTCCAGTACGTCGTGGAGGAGGCATCGCGCGCCCTGGGCAACCCCATCGTGGTCGTGGACAGCGCCTACCACTATGTGGCCCGGCACGTCGACGGCTCCCTCAATATGGCAAACAGGGCAGACCAAGTGCTTGACCAGGAGTTCCGCTATGAGTCGGTCCTCGAGGAAGGTGTCGATTTCATCAAGCGGGAGCGCATCTCCGAACGTTGTGCAGAGGCGAAGCGCCCCATCGTCGTCTACAACGATGTCCTCGGCGCCGACACGATGATCACCCCTTCCGTCGTCCACGGCGTGACGATTGCGCACACGATGATGATCGAGCGGAACCATCCCTTCTCGGATGTCGACGTGGAATGCATGGCACGCCTTGGGCGCTTCGTGGCGCAGGAGATGCAGAAGACCTCCCTCTATGCGGCAAGCCGTGGTCAGATGGATTCCTATTTCCTCGTGAGCCTCCTGAACGACGAGCAGCCGAGCCATGCGGTCACATCGCGCCGCATGAGCGTCCTGGAGTTCAAGCCGCTCCCCTATCTCTATGTCTGCGTCCTCGAAGCAAACCATGCCCATCTCGCGCCGCATGATTACGACTCGATTGCCCCGCAGCTCACGGGCTGCCTCCAGAACAGCATCTATGCGCACTACGAGCATACCCTCACGATCGTCTTCTCACGGGACAGCGATATGGGACTCGGCGACTATACCGAGGAGATGCTCCGCAAGGTCTGCGAGGTCAATGACCTTTCTGCTGGCGTCAGCAATGCCTTCGACGACCTGACGCATATCCATAGCCACTACGAGCAGGCCCGCTCGGCAATCAGGGCAGGACGCCTCGTCAGCCTCTATCTGGACGACCGCTACCTCTACCACTTCTGCGACTATGCCCACGTCGATATGCTCGATATCACGAACAAGCAGTACAACCTGCTGAACTTCGTGCATCCTTCCCTCATGCGCCTTGCACGCTATGACCGGGAGCATGGGACCGAGCTGATGGACACCCTCTTCATCTATCTGCAGAATGGCTGCAACACGCAGCGGGCCTCGAAGATGCTGAGCCTGCACAAGAACACGCTGCTCTATCGTCTGGGGCGCATCCGCGAGATACTCGGCTTCGACCTCTCCTCAGGCGAGGACCAGTTCATGCTGCAGTATTCCTTCCGCATCCTCTTCTATCTGGATCTCTTCAAATCACGCATCAGCATACATCGTTCCGATTTCACCGATGCGGGGACCCAGGAGGAAGAACCAGCCAAGAAGCCTGCACGCAGGCGCTGAAGACCTGCTCCGCAGCCTTCCCCTAATCCTTCACGCCCCGCATCCACTGGTCTGCCAGCATGACCCAGGTGGCGACATGCACATCGGCCATGCTCGCCCCTTCCTCGACTGATTCCTCATCGGCAAGCGACATGCCATGCGCGCCTTCCTCGAAGAGATGGAGCTCGCAGGGCGTGCCAGCATCCAGAAGATTCGATGCGAAGCGCAGGGTATCGCGCGGATCGCACATGGCATCCTGAGCCGACTGCCAGATGAAGGTGCGGGGCATGCCAGCCTTTACACCTTGTACCAAATCGACAGAGTCGCATTCCTCCTCGGTCGGCGTCTCGGTGCCGAAGAGCGCCTTGTTGCTGATGGAGAGAAGCTCACTCGGGGTCTTGAGCGGATGCACCGCAAGGAGCGGATAGCAGAGGACAAGGCCTGCTGGGAGCAGCTCTGCATCATCCGCATCTGTCGCGATTCCCGCCATGCCCCGGATCTCCTCATCGCCTGCCCGCTCGGCGAGCGTGACCGCGACATGTGCGCCGGCGGAGAAGCCAAGCGCATAGATCCGGTCCGCATCGACACCGAGCTCTGTGGCGTGGGCCTTGAGATAGCATAGGGCCTCCATCAGCTCTGCAGCCTGCCCCGGATAGGGCATGCCACCTGGATAGGTGGAATAGCGGAGCACGAAGGCCTGGTAGCCAAGGCTGCGGAAGCGCTTTGCCACGATGCCCGACTCTGCGGCAGCACGCAGCACATAGGCGCCGCCCGGCAGGACGATCACAGCAGAACGCACGTGTTCTCCCGCATCCTCCGTGAGATAGCACTCCAAGCTGACGCCGGTCGATTCGAGCTTGATGACACGCCTTCTCATTGCACCCTCCGCACCTGCGATGCCCTGCATCGCGTTATATTGTTTTCTCTATGGTACACAGCGAAGCCTTGTGCGTGGGTCCAAAATGACGGGGCCGGATGCTCGTGCAAGCATCCGGCCCCTCATGCAAGCTGCAATCAGGCAATCCCTAGATCGAGGGGAAGCTGAGCGAACGATAGTGGGCGGCGGAGTCCTTGAACTGGTCCTTCTTCTGGTAGAACTCGATGCGGGTCTTGATGATCTCGTTCAGGTGCTCCGCACGTGCCTTATCGTCGTTGCGGTCGCGGATGAGGCCATTCTCGGCGATATGGAGCTTCGGGCGGCCGGTCTTCTCGTCCGTCACGAGGTCGCCGCCGGCTCCGCACACGGCACATTCCCACGGGAACTCGATGCCGTCCCAGTGCTTGTCGCCTGGGTAGACCAGGCTAGAATGGCAGTTGGGGCACACGCCGTCGTCCGGATCGCCGAGCCAAGTGCGCTCCTCGACCGGCGTCTCCATGGCCTCCCAGATGTGCTCGCCCATCTGACGGCAGCGCTCGACCTGCTCAGGGAAGGTCAGCACCGAGCCCGGACGTGCAGAGCGCTGGATCATGTAGCGGTCAACCACCTGGAGCGACATGGTGAACATGGTCGCCTGGAGGCTCTCGAGCGCGAGCGTCTGCCAGTCATGCATGGAGCCACCGACGGAGATGAGGCCCGCGACGGTGTGCGGGTTCTCCTTAACGACACCGATCTGGAGCAGGAACGAGAGCTCATAGGCCAGGAATCGCTGGGCGAAGCGGGTATAGAGCGAGCTCGGGGTCAGGTCGTAGGTCGGGACAGCAATGAGGACACCATTGCAGGTGTGCATCTCGGTGATGAGGCGATCGACATCGTCCTTGTCCTTCAGGACGCAGCCCTTGTACTCCTTCTCAGGATGCTGGGCAATCTCGCCCATCTGCATCGTGCAGCCCTCGCAGCCGGTGCAGGGAAGGATGTCGTAATCGAACAAGTTGATGAGCTCGCACTCTGCACCCTTGTCGCGCAGGACTTCGAGCGCCGCCTTGAGCGCAATCTCGCCGTTTCCGCCGTGCATGCCTGCACAGATGCCCATGACCTTATGCTGTGCCATGAAGACCCCTCTCCGAGTTGTATAACTAGCCTGCATCCGGCTCAGACCCCTGCTGGGCCGGCACTGAACAGCCTTAATGGTAGGCAGAAGGGCAGATGCGGTAATCGTCCTTGCAGACAAAAGTGTAGGCGGGCTTTCAAGATGCGTTGTGCATACGCACGGCGCATCGCCGCTGAGCTGTGCATATGCACCACCGTATTTTGGAAAGGGCGCCCGGACCAGGTCCGGGCGCCCTCATCGATGCGCATGGTCACTGCTGCTGGAGACGGTGCAGCTTAGCGGTGGATGTACTCGCCTGCCTGATAGCGGGGCGTGACAACCGGGATCTCGATCCAGGACTCATACTTGCCACCCGTATGGATGTTGTGGGTGCCATGGTTGTCGGTATCCCAGGCCAGGGGCTCGAACCAGCCGTCACGGATGTAGCGGCCAGAGATCTGGACACGGAAGCGCTCGCCCTTGTGGTAGACACGCGCGGTCGGCACGATTGCGATATCGACAGCACGGACCTCGCCCTCGGCCAGCTTGTTCGTGTCGGTCATCGTGTAGACCGGCGTGTGGGCCTTCGTGAGCGCGGTGTCGATCGTGGCGCGGGAGACGCGGCACTTGCCCCAGGCGCCAGGATGCGGCTCGTCGAGCGTGAGCCAAGGCACCCAGTTGCCGTCAGCATCGGCCTTCTGGACATTGATGAAGAGGTCCATATCGTCGTAGCCATCGCAGGAGACGAAGAGATGCAGGTTCATGTAGCCCGTGATCTCGACATCCTCCGGAAGCGTCAGATCGAAGTCCAGCTCCTCGTCCTCGGGATTGTAGCTGGCCTTGGCCTGCTGGGCGACCGGCTCGCACGAAAGCGTATAGCAAGAAGACTTGTGGTCGAGCTCAGCGCAGTCCTTCGGCGTGCTCGCGTCGAGATAGAGCTTCTTGTACTGCGTGCGCTTGATCGGCCATGCCTTCTCGGGGCGCTGCTCCTGGTAGTCGACGTCGTAGCCATCCATAATGTCAAGACGGATGCGCGGCGTCATCTCCCAGCCATTGTGGATGCCCTTGAGGTAGCGGTCATAGTAGCGCTTGAGGTCCTCGAGGTTCTCGGGGTTGTAGGTATCAGGCCACTCAAAGTCGCGGTGGGCACGGAGCCACTTGAGGTGGCTGCGGCAGCGCCTCCAGGCGTTGAAGGAGCCTGGCAGGTGGAAGTGCGACCACCCAGCAGTCTGGTAGACCGGAATCTTGATTTTGCGGAAATCGGCGCGCTTGTCGTTCCAGTAGGCGTTCATGTCAGGATACATCTTGGCCATAGCGACCTGGTCGTCGACGCCGTTGGGGCCCGTCACCTGTGCAGCGATGAACTTGTTGAAGGACAGCGCCGGGACGCCGCCCTCGAAGAAGCTCTCGCGGTAGAGATCGGTCGTGCATTCCCACGGAGCGATGCAGGCGAGATGCGGCGGGCAGGTGGCAGCAATGCCCCACTGGTGCATAGCGACGCCAGAGTTGCCGGACATGCCGACCTTGCCATTGGACCAGGGCTGCTGGGCGACCCACTCGACGAAATCGTAGCCGTCCTCGCGGTCCTGATGCGTGAACATGTGGACGTTTCCCTCGGAGTGGCCAGCGCCACGCACGTCGACATTGGCCACGGCGTAACCCTGATAGCACCAGTACAGCGGGTCAGGGGACTCGAACTTGGCGCACTTGGACACCGTCATGGGCGGCACGCCCATGATCTGCCACTCGCTCATGCCATCACCGGGGCGCTTGCCGAACCAGGACCACGAGACGATCGTTGGCACCGGCTTGTCGGTGTCAGGACGGTAGATGTCTGCATAGATCTTGCAGCCATCACGCATCACGATCTCCTGGTCCTGCATGCAGAGGACCCCGTCAGCCGCCTCATAGGTGTGCGGGTTGAACGGAGGGCAGAAACCCTGGCCCATGCGGGCCATCGGGTCATCGGACTTGGAAAGGTCGACCTCTGCCTGGTTGTCATTCGGTCTGCGGGCGACGCGGTAGGCGTGCATGAGCTCCTCGCCGTTGTAGACCTCAGGAATCAGGAAGAGGTAGCCTTCCGTGTCGTGGTCGAAATAGATCTTCACATCGTCGTCGTTGACGTAAGCCATTTCGCCGGTCTTGGCAATGAGGTCGGACAGCTTCTTGTCCGTGACCTCTTCCCACTCTTCTGGGACGTTGTACTCGAGCATGAACTCCTCTTTCCTCAGATAGAAGGCGTCTGCTACTCGTCAAGCAGGTCGCAGACGAAATCCGTTGCCTCGCCGAAGGTGGCGCAACGGCGGAACTTCATGTACGGGACCTCGATATCGAGCTCATCCTCGAGATACGTGGTGATCTGCGAGACCTGTACAGACTTGATGCCGAGATCGGCGAACTTGGTGTCCTCAGCGAACTCAGAGGGATCCTTTCCAAAGAGCTGGCTAGCACGGGTGGTAAGGGCATCCCAGACTTCCTGACGATCCTGATCCATGACTGCTCCTTCCAAAGCAACCAATACATGCATTTCGTACAGGACTGAGTTTCGCCTTCTGCATGTCCTGGAACAATGTAAGAGGATTCAAATCGCTGGTCTGGCGCGTACGCCCTCTTTGTGCAGGAGTGCAATGATTCAGGTTTGGAAGGCATGTATTTTCAGCTTTTCGCAGCAGCGATGAAGCAGCATGCTGAAACCCTCTGCTACGCCTCTTCCAGCAAGGACGTCACTTCAGCAGGCAGGGACAGCGGCTCTCTGTGCTATGCAGATATCTGCATAGCCGCTCGATACCCCCGTTATGCTGCAGCTCCATCTGCTGCCTGCCTATGTCTGGCGGTCATGCCTGCAGCAGTGCTCCACAGGCTTTCAGGAGAACCGGGCCATCTTCGATAGGGGTGCAGGCCTTTGCCGCATCCTATGGCACCATGATCTGTCCAGCGCTCCCTCAGAAGAGGCAGCGCTCTATCATGTCTTTCCCGCGCAGGGACTGGAGCCACCCATCTGGAATCGCGTCCATCCCATATACGATGCCAGCAAGGCCGCCTGCGACCGCTGCGGTCGTATCTGTGTCATCGCCGAGATTCACGGCAGCAAGCACGCAATCGCGATACGAGCTGGTATTGGCGAGGCACCAGAGCGCCGCTTTCTCGGTATCGCACACAAATCTGCCTGAGGGAATTTCATCTGCAGGAACCTGATCGAGGGATACGTCTATATCTGCTATTGGTACGCCAGCAAGCAGCCTGCGGGCTGCATGGACCATGCGGACATAGGTATCGCAGGAAATCTGATGCGCATGCGTGATGGCAGAGACGGCACGGATCTCCTCGTCGTCCACCTCCGTGAAGGCAAGCGGAAGGATGCGCATGAGAGAGCCATTGCCGTTGTCGAACTCGCCCGAACGGCCTCTGCCTTCATCGAGTGCGTAAGCTGTCGTGCTACCGATATCGAAGAGCCTATCTACCGTATAGGCCCCTTCCCGATACCATTGGACGAAGCGCCGCCGCATATCCTCGATATCGATCCGGCCCGTCTCGCGGATGCTGTCGCAGGTTGCAAGCGCCATCGAGGTGTCATCGCTCCAAGTGCCCGCAGGCTGGTGATGGCTCCCATATGCGGCCATGCCAGTGCACTGGAAGGTCCCGCGTACCTTGAATTCATAGGGCACGCCGAGCGCATCCCCGACGGCCTGCCCATAGATGCAATCGCGCAGAGTCACTGCCATGGCATGCCTTCCTTTCAGGGCCTCGATCTTGCAGCCCATGAGCCCGCTGCGCTCCCCTATAGCTGCAATGCTGTGGATTAATACCGGCATGCCATCCCAGCATCCGCCAGAAGATGCAATGGAGCATTTGAGGGTGCCGAGCGGTGGCATGGAGCGCAGCCAGGATGGGTTCCCTATGCAGGGCAAGGCCACCTTGCATGTACTTCGGCCATTCTGACTGATTCTCCGCAGCCCTCCAGGCCGTAGATCGAAGCGACGTTCTTCCAGAACAAGTCCCCAAGCATCTGTCCATGGGGACCTCCGAGAAGAGCGCCCAGCTTCGCTTTGGCTAGCGGCGCGGGAACTTGGGGCCAGTCGCTCCCATGGAGCAGATGCGTAAGGTCTGCAATCCTCAGCAGCGCATCAAGCATGACAGGCTCCGCATCTCCTGCCACATCATAGCAGAGGCTGCGGAGGCAGCCCAGCACATCAGCATCTTCCATCATCCCCGCTGGCACCAGCGCACGGCTGATGCCAGCCATGCGGTGTGCTGCCTCAGGCAGGAATGAGCCGCAGTCAGGAACAGTCCAGCGGCTGTGCGGATGGCGCTCGATGGTCCCATGGGCCACCATATTGAGCACGGCACGGGCCGTGCCTGCCAGGTACTAAAAGAGCGGAACATGCTCTGCAGCGAACTGCCCTGCTGGGACAGCGTAAGGCTCGGCCGGGAGGATGGTCACGACCGCGCGTCTGTCATCAAGCGCATCCATCAGAGGGTCGAGGATGGAACTCCGAGATAGATGCCACAGACATTGGTCGGCACCTTAACGCCGACAGCGCCGAGCTCCCCAGGCGCGCTCTGCCTCATCGATAGATGCTGCGAGCATGGGAAGCGGGAGCGTGGCGGCAAACCCGAAGCGCCCGGCATGGGCAGCGCAGAAGCTTGCCATAGCATCCTGGCTGCCGCGGCTATGCCCTGCCGCCACATCCTGTCAGGCGTGCCGGTGCAGCCGAAGCTGACGGGATGGATGCGCTGCACCTTCTTCCCGTGCCTCTCCTTGCCGGCGTAGGCGACCATCGCCTTTATCTCGGCGTGGCGCCTGCCGTCCGCATGCTGCAGGCTGACGACGATGTCGTCGGACTCCGCGCAGAGCTCGCCTGCGTGCAGGCCCCCTCCGGGCAGCACCCCGTCCTTCCAGAGGCTGCGCTCTCGCCTGGCATCGTCCCTCTCGCTTGCCCTGCCCGTCCTGCGCATGCAGCCCATCACGGCGATGCGGGTGATGCGGGACGAGCCCATGAACGCTGCCACGTCCGCCGCGCGCTGGCAGGGGCCGCCCGCAGCGAGCCAGACGATCTCGGACTCGAATTCGGGGGATATCCGCGCATTGGGCGAATGCCTTCACGGGCTCCCGTTCGTCTGGATCAGCCGCATGCGGGCGACCTATGCGACCCTGATGCAGGGAGCAGGGATAGACTCAATCCTCATCAATGCGCTCCAGGGAAGGTCGCAGAATTCAGAGGTCCTCTATGCGAACTATCTGAATCCCTACCAGCAGTCCTTCCTGGATGCTTCACAATCGCTCAACCGCAGGCTCGGCTCCGGATAGCGGAAACGGAGCGCTCCATGCAAGCTCGCAGCCGATTTTCAGGATATTCCGGTCTGGTACGGTTTTCTTGGCACCAAAAAAGCCGCACAGGGCAAATGCCCCATGCGACCTGCTGTTTCGTGGTCGGGTGGACTGGATTCGAACCAGCGACCCCTTGACCCCCAGCGGGACACGCTGGGCAAACTTCTTCGACAGGCGTGAACACGCTCGCAGATATCGCCACGTAAACGGCGCTATGCCGTGTAACCTTCGCCATGACCGGAAGGGCTCGACGCCCAAGTTTGGTGCACGTGCACCAAGCGATTTGGTGCACGTTTGGTGCAAGGCGAGGGGACGGATTCTATGCACTTCACCAACGCGTTTATACGCGGCAAGAAGCCGCCGTTCCGCGGCGTCTTCAAGTACAAGGACAAGGACGGCGAGTGGCGTCAGACAGTTCGCACACTAAAGGCCCAAGGCATCTCCGAGGCAAAGCGAGAACTAGCGGAGATGAGAATCGCGCTCGAGGAGGAGCACGAGCGCAAGGCGGAGGTCGCCAAGGCAACCATGACAGTGGACGAGTACCTCGAGAGTTACATATCCGACCTCGACAGGTCTCGCTCGCTCGAGCGCTCCACCATCAACGGCTATCGCTGCTACGCCAAGAACGTCTCTAACGGCCTCGGCAGGATCCGCCTCTCGGAGCTCAACGCGGCCCAGGTGAGGGCATGGGAGGCCAAGCTCCTCAAGGACGGCCTCTCGGGCACCACGGTGCGCAAGGCACACGTCCTGCTCAAGAGCGCCTGCGAGCAGGCCGTCCAGGCAGACCTCATCCCCAGGAACCCGCTCGCCGCCGTGAGGCCTCCCAAGGCGGAGGACCCCATGCCCAACGCCCTCAGCGAGCGCACGAGGCGCGCGCTCCTCACGTACCTTGATGCCGCGGCGGACACACCCTTCAACCTCGCCGTGCTCATGGCTCTCTCCACCGGAATGCGCGAGGGCGAGCTTTGCGGCCTCAGGTGGGCCGACGTGGACCTTAAGAGCCGCACCCTCTGGGTGAGGAGGTCCGTGGCGCGCGACAACGGTAAGTACTACGTCAAGCCTCCCAAGACGCGCACGAGCGTGCGCGACATCCCCCTCACGCTCGCCCTAGCAGAGAAGCTGAAGGCAAGGAAGGACGCGCAGGAGACCGAGCTCATCGTGGCGGGTCTCGAACCGTCAGAGGAGCGCATGTCCCAGATCTACGTCCTCGGTGAGGTGGATGGCTCGTTCATGAAGCCGCATGGGCTCTGGAGGCCTTGGAAGGCGCTCGCAGACTCGATGGGCCTCGTGGGAACGCAAGGCAGGAGGCCGACCTTCCACGACCTTCGTCACACCTTCGCCACCTTCGCAATCGCAGAGGGAATCGACGTCAAGACCGTGAGCTCGATCATGGGCCATGCAAACGCGGCGATGACGCTCAACATCTACGCAAGCGCTGACGCGGACGCCAAGCGGGCGGCCGCCATGACGATAGACGAGGTCATGGGCAGGAGGCTCGCTCCGCAGGAGCTGAGGAGCTTCGCATGACCGTACAACCATGCTACGGTTTCTCAATGTTGTAGCAGCGTTGGAACCATGTGAGGCGTAGTTGCGCTCACCCACAAGGCCCCTCATGTGTCCGGAGGGTCTGCGATAATGTCACTCGTGACTGATTCGTACGCGGGAGGCATACATGGCATCGAGCAAGAAGGCCGCCGAGGAGTTCGTAAAGCGTTGGACGGGCAAGGGCAACGAGGAGCAGGACAAGCACCTCTACTGGATCGGACTCTTTCAGGACGTCCTGGGTCTTACTGACGCGCTCGACCGCCTCAAGTTCGAGCAGCCCGTCCATACTAAGGCATCGGAGCACCAAGGCTTCATCGACGTGCTCATCCCCACAGCATCCGTGATCGTGGAGCAGAAGGGCATCGGTCACGACCTCTCCAAGGCGGAGGTGCGCCAGGGCCGCAAGGTGACGCCCGCCCAGCAGGCGCTCGCCTACACCGAGGGCCTGCCGCTCTCCCAGAAGCCCCGCTACGTCATCGCCTCCAACTTCGCCGAGATGTGGGTCTACGACACCGAGCGCGATCCGCTCTGCAAGGGTGACCCCCTGATCATCAAGCTTGAAGACCTCCCCAAGAACCTCCCCGCCATTCAGTTCCTTGCCGGCAAGGGCCAGGCACCCGAGACCATCCAGCGCGCTGTCTCGGTCGAGGCCGGTCGCATCATGGGACGCATTCACGAGGCTGTGGCCAAGAGCTTCGAGGCGGCGGGCTTCGATCGCAACGACGAGACTACGCACCACGCCATCAGCGCCTTCTGCTGCCGCGTGATGTTCCTCATGTTCTGCGAGGACGAGGCGGGCCTCATCCCGCAGAACGCCTTCAGGAACTACGTTCAGCACTTCCCGGCAGACTACCTCAGAAACGCCCTGCGCGACCTCTTCGAGTGGCTCGATACTCCGGACAACCAGCGTGATCCCTTCGCGAGCGACCTGCTCAAGGCCTTCCCATACATGAACGGCGGCCTCTTCTCCGAACGCACCGTCATCCCCACGCTGTCGGAGGACCTGCGCACCACCGTCATCGTCGAGGGCTGCCAGGAGTTCGACTGGTCCGAGGTCAACCCCACGGTCTTCGGATCCATCTTCGAGGGCAGCCTCTCCCACGACCAGAGGCGCGCTGGGGGTATGCACTACACCAGCCCCGAGAACATCCACAAGGTCATCGACCCGCTCTTCCTCGACGACCTCGAGGCCGCCTTCACGGAGGCCTGCGCGAAGCCCCTTGCGGGTGGTGCCCGCACCAAGGCGCTCGAGGACCTGCACGAGAGGCTCGGGAGCATCTCGATCTTCGAAAACTGCACTACGTCTTTGATACGGATTGCGGCGGCATAATGGCGAGGGCTCGTTTTTGGAGCAAAAAGGGCTCGTTCGAGCCCTCATGTGAAGTTAACAGAAATATGTTG
>OCTW011247896.1_pt1 | contig 17512 bp, 18 predicted proteins | sample 1539671 | NCBI WGS metagenome assembly OCTW01 (sample SAMN02144230, study PRJEB22623) | gut metagenome | biome: sheep rumen | host: Ovis aries | place: New Zealand
TTAAAGGATTATTCTATTGAAATGGTTTGTGGCAATAAGACGAAGAATTTGCTTCTCACTTCCTTTCATTCATTTAAAGTTTTAGAATATCTTAAAATGAAATATGATAAGACCGTAATATTTAATCAAAACACCTTATTAGTATATAATCAGGAGTTGTATTATTCGCTGGCTAGAATTAGTGTAGCGATGTTAATTAATAAATATAAACCAGAATCATTGTATCATGAACATATTGTTTTTATTTGTATTAAAGTGATGTTGACATATTTTACCCTCTATGATAAAAACGGTTTTTTAGTAAAGCTTTCAGATGCGATTATATGCTCACGTAATATGTTGAATACAGATTTAGAGCAGTATGATGAGTTGGCAAAAAGCCTTGGTTTTAATGATATTCAATATGGAGAGTTGAAAAAGATAAAAAAGATATTGTCGAAAGAACAGCTTGATGCTATTATTGAACCTGGCGACAGCCAAACAATAATTAAAAATAAGATTATGAAAGCTTGCCCATGTGGAGAAAGAAAAGCAAGATATATAATGAAGGAATTTGGTTTAACTGATCCAAAGTATACGAGAAAAGATTATGTAAAACTAGATGAAGAAAAATGATCGTCTACGGACTTTCAGGAAATTCAATAGGATGAAGAGTCTCCATAAGAAGCCTAAATATATCTAAATAGTCCTTATAACCATTTCACAAACGACCATTTGTGAAATGGTTTTTGTATCTTCGCGGTGTTAAAGATACCAAAAATGATAAGAGTAATAGCATATTATCGCGTCTCAACTAATGATCAGAATCTGGGTATCTCCGCGCAGAAGGAAATAGTACAGAGATACTGCGAGTTAAAGTCTGCGGAAATAATATACGAGTTTGAAGAACATGAATCCGGAAAGCGTAATGATCGGCCTATATTATCTGTTGCCTTGTCTGAATCAGTGAAGAAAGGAGCATACCTTATCGTTGCTAAGATTGATCGGTTAACTCGTGTTGCTTATTTCGGCCTTCAACTATGTGAGAAGTTCCATATCATATTCTGTGACCATCCAGAAATGGGAACCTTGGAACAAAGTATTTATTTTGGCATGGCTCAACAAGAGCGGGAATATATCAGCCAGCGTACTAAAGCTGCTCTTGCTGCATTAAAGAAACAAGGTGTTAAACTAGGTGCTCCAGGAGCAACATTTACATCTGAAATGCGAGAGAAAGCACTTGTAAAACGCCAACAAAACACATTGTCAAACGAAGCCAATAGGCGTGCGTATGCCGTTGTAAGCGTTATGTCAGGCAACTATACAGAAAAAGCCCGTTACCTTAATGATAACGGGTTCCGAACGGCTAGAGGTAACTTATGGAGAGCGCATCAAGTAAAACGTTTAATAGGTTTCTTCAATCAGAATGATTCAACTTCCTGGAAGTCCCAATTCTAATTGTTAATGTATATCTGCTATTCCTTAGTCAATAGCTCTTGAGTTTTTCCTATTTTCCAGCTGTAGACGTTGTCGTAATCAGGCCCTAAGCTTCTATAGAATTGAGTACGTTCTTCAATATTGCGCATGACGGTTACTTCTTCAAAATCCATATCAATGGCCACCAAATAATTGTGAATAGATCTTTTGTCAGTATGATCATATACTCCAACAATTACACTGTAGTGTTCTTTGAAGGAACTATCCTTTAGTATCTTCTCAAACTCATTACAAGCTTTTTCCAGTTCTGAGTCTCTGTCCTTAATCTTGAACAATTTGAATAGATTCTGAAGGCCACTCAACAAGTCTGATTTTAAATATTCGGACTCTTCAAACTTAACGTTGGCAATCATCTCTTCTGGAAAAAGGCTGCATAATGCATCCTTTGCAAGTTGTTCGCATTTCTCTTTAGGGGTTTCACCTTGAACTTTTGTTTGAGGATAATATACATTTGGGAGTTTAAATCCCACTAATGATTTTACATCCTTTTCATCCTCAGTTATCTCACTTTCATCGACAGAATGTAGAATATCAGATTCAGTGATAATACACTCAAAACATTTGAGAGGGCGAACAGTCACTGCTAAATATGTGTTGTCGTCCAACACTGACATGATAAAACCTATATGTTCCGACTCTTTGAAGTCCTTTTCCGTCAAATTGTTATAGCCGAACATTTCATTGAGATGAACTTCCGGTTGCTTTGTCATGAATGCGATATAACTTCCTTTCTTATACATATTATTATCTCCTATTTAATCGATTTCATAATTACTGAGGGGAAACACATAGCGCAAAGGCACTTTCACGCAGTTCTCAACGAATGTCTTTTTGCTTAAACCTTCGCACTGCTTTCTGCTATTGATAATGAGAACGCCTTGGTCTTTCTTCCCAGGCAACTTAGCTATACAGCCCCATCTCAAGGTTGTCATATCAGAATCGTGGTAGATATATTCCACAATATCGCCCACCTTGAAATGTTGTTTACGACTGTAGCCTGATGGCATATAGACATATTCCTGATAGTCACTTTCCTCCAGATAAGGCTCCTCTGGCCAGCCACACAGTGAAGATGCTGGTTCATCACTGAAGGCTTTCCTCCATGGTATCTCTTGGATGATGTAGCATAGCAGATGTTCTCGATTATGTTCAGTCCACTTTTGCATTTCTTCCTCTGCATCTTTTAGATTATAGAAGACTGCCTGCTCTGTCATATCTAAGTGCTTTTCGCTACCTACAAGCACCTTTTTCAGAAGATAATGGTTGTCGTTACCCATACTCCGCCCCAAATAATCAATACCCCTACATAACGCAGCAGCAGTATCTTCATCAAGAGTCTTGGCATATGAACTGGCGTATTTACGATCTTCCTCAATGGTCATCGGTGATATGTCATAATGGCTATACTCTTCCACATCATAGTCTGCACAGATAGCTGGCATGACTTTCGAGAAACAGGTGTGGTCATTCCATTCTGTTTGTTCCGGATTATCATCGACGTATTTCTTCAGCCATCCGCAGCCGGCATCGTAAGCCAGAGTCCTGTATCCTAGACTGATGCCGCAGTTATCCATATAGAGTTGTGTCATGATCTTCATGGCATGTATAGGATCCATCTTTCTGCCTTTAGCCACGAACTTATTGAAGACTGTCATAGCGGATTCTTCTTTGAACAACTTCTCCACTATTTGATATGAATGCTTGGAGAAATTTTCATAAACCATCTCATCATAATCGCAAACAAATGTGGCTACAGCCTCTTTGAAGCCTCTCCTCATCACCTCCATATGTGCATAAATTTCACGATACTGATGGGCTAGGTCAAAATAGTTAATGTAACTTGACCGCCATAGATCATCATACGCTTGATGACCTTTCTTGCCACCCTCGCTAATGACAGACAACAGTTCGTAGGTCTTTTCGGCATTGATGTTCTCCGTATCTTCCTCTTCCTCCAAAAGCTTCTTGATGCAGGGTAGGATATAGGTTTTTATCCATTGTTGCTGAAGATTATGCCCTCCAGGATATTGCATCGCATGGGTGTAGTATTTCAGATATTCTCCTTGCCCGTTTACGAGTTTATCTTCTGTCCCAAAGAAGGCATAAGTATGTGCTTTGTCGTAGGCTGTAATACCCTGGAATTGAGATTCCTCCATGTACTTGTAATCACTACAAAGTCTATTGGTAATCTCAAACTCTGTTTTACCATCTTTCCGCGGATTCGTGAATTGGTTTACGCCCATATTCTGGCGCATAATCTCACTTACGTGAAATGCCGGATTTATCAAAATCTTGCGATACCCATGCATCTGTTGGGCGTACATCGCTCCCATAGAGGTTCCAACGATGATGTCTGGGTTTTCGTCATGACATAGTTTGTTGAGTTCCCTTAAGGCAGTTCCTGGCTCCAAAGGGATATCAGGAGAAATAACTTCTGTGTTTGTCAACTTTCCCCTTAGATAGTCGACAGTCTTTGTTGCTCCTGAAGATCCAAGACCGTGTAAATAGATAATCTTTTTCATATTGTTGTTTATTGTTGACTTTGAGAAACTCATTAAATAAATGTCCTTATATTCCGGATGAGCTTTTTGCAAAGTACTTACGACGTCTTCATACTCGAGTGATGGAACTTCCATCTCACCAATGAAATCGATATATGGTCCTAGCCCATATTTCTTGTCAAAGTATGAAAACTTTATGTTTTTTATTTTATGCTTCATCTTTCGACATATTTGACTTTAGAAGTTACGGTAGCTTTCATGATTTATTTGTAAACAACTTTTTAAAAGGACAATTATGCTACTTTATTTCGTATATACATAATAATTAGCTGTAATTAATATAATTAATTCATCAAAAAATAAATTGCAGAAAAGCATCGAAAACTATTGAAATTTTCATCGAAATAGTATTTTTGAAATAATTAAATTATAGTGAATTATTTTTGTTAAAACTTCAATTATTCATATTCTTCCTCTTCTTGATAACGAAGTAAGAGACTGTATAATGTAGATAGCTGCTTGCGAATGTTTTTTGCATTGTCAGATAGTTCCAACGTCTTTTCATCCATATAGATACGTTTATTAAGTTCTATCATAATAGAGTTGTAGTTAAAACTCGTTTTAGGAGAAATGGCGTTAGAGTAAGGTTCGTTTCTCCCAACTTTGTAACCTTCATGCTCGAAATAACCAGTTATTAAGTCAATAACAAAGTCTGTAGGTTTGCTCCAGTCATTATTGTAACCAATGCAGATATCTACATCACTCAAATCAGAAGGAAATGAGTGACAGTTAATCAAGAGAGAATGCTCATTTAGCATCTCCTTCAGATTCTTGATGTATCCAAGGTAGTATGCTAACATGCCTCGACGTTCCTCCACTCCGATGAACCTCTTGAGTCCGTTAAACTTCTCATACAAGATGCCCTGGCCGATTGCTCCCAACGGGTCATTGGGGAGCCTTTCCACGTCAACGAAGAAACGTGAATAGTCGGCAATGACAGTTTTTATGCCATTCCTTTTGTCTGGAACAAAGACCAAGTCTGTGTACCAGTCTGTCCATCGCCTTACCTCCGATAGTAAAGCAACTTTATTGTTCCATTTTGCATGTCCAATTCCGTCTATGCTGGAATGGGGGATGTTCAGTACGAGATTGTCGTACCATCTTTCCCTAACTTTTCTTCTGAAGTTCTGCTCTCCTCGTACATCAAGAGATAGTATCCCAGTTGATACTGCCGGAATTTCCTTAATGCTTTCCTTCTTTCCTTCTTCTTCATTGGTGTATAGAAGAAAGTTCCTCCGCCTTTTACATACTTCACACATCTTTTTTCCTTTTCGTATATTATTTGAATAATTCTATATGCTGCCCATAAGTTACAGAAATAACCATGCTGCTCCTCCTATTATAATAATAAGCCAGATAACAATTGACCCATTGTCACCAAATATAAGTTCACCGACTCCACTCACAATCTCACAGAGCATACCACCTATCCACAAGAGATAAACAGCGATAGCTGCACCTACTAAAAACCAAAAAGTTAACGAGATCATATCCTTTTCTTTTTTATTTTATCTACTCCCTTTTTTCAGCGTTTCGAATTCTTCTGTGACGCGAAGTTATGAGAAATAATTGATATATAAATAAAAAAAAGAAAGCGAGGTATGAAACCTCGCCTTGATGTTATGAACTAAATATGAATGCACAGAAGAAAACTAGAATTCGTCGTCAACTTCCTTGTTGCTTTCTTTTCCAGCTTCACTTATTCTGTATGTAATTTCTATTAAGCGTTCTGCTGCTTCCCGAACTGTAAGTTTGACTTGGGGCTCGTTTTTCCTAACCTTAAGTAAAAGTGGATATAAGAACACCCTACGCCATCTTGCAAGCACATTGAAGTCGGGCAGTTTAACATACCTGCAGCCATCAACTTCTTGCTCAGCTTTCTGATGAAGAGCGACCCAACACTGTTTGTCTGATGCAACGAATTGATGCTGATTCTCAAACTCCTTGAACTTATTGATAAGCTGTTCGCGCTTTGTCCTCTCATCAGCATCACTAGGATTAAGCCCCATTTCGATGTGGTCTCTGAGTTTGTCCGAAGCCGTGCATGTGGGGTCTATCATGACTCTCTCATATGCAGTCATTTGATTTAAGAAAGTGCAGGCGGTAGTGATTCCTACAATAATGTCAGGCTGAACTATACCGCAGAACTTCTTAACTTCTTCTAATCCTGCCTCAGGATCCATAGGCAAGCTCTTTTCAAAGACTATCCACTCACTACCTTTAAGGCAAGTTCTACCTGCGGCATGGGGATATTCGTCGGAGTTGTCATACGAGTAATCAGGAAAGTACTCATGGAATATGACAACTTTCTTTTTCTCTTGGGGGTTCTCGTCTTCAACTTCTTCTTTGGGGTGAAATACAGGACGAACGCAAAGTCCCTGGAATCTTTCTCGAGGATCAATTCTGTTAAACACACTAACTTTTGAATCGTCTTCCTCACCAAAGAAGATGGCCCAGGCACGCTCTGGATTATCCTTAAATAAGGTGTTCGTCCAGTAGTATGCCTGAAATCTATCATCTCTAATTTCGTCATCTTTGTAGTAGCCCACGACAGGTAAGACGATCTTATTGCCATTAGGACCCGTCACAAGAATGGCTCGTCTCCGGTTACCCAATGTACACCAGGTCATTACGCATTCATCCACTAACTCCCGGAAGTTGTCCAGAGTTGGCATACGCCATCTGCCACCCCATTGCTGACGAGCTATATCGTAGTTCAGACTTAAGTTGGCGTCTTCAACCAAATTGTCTTTTCCTGTACGATGTTGATACCTGATCTTGCTGTACGTATTATACTCTGACAAAGCCCCCCAGGCGTAGTATGGCTCAAGGAGCAATCCCCCTTCTCCTACATTCATCGTTGCCCACATGGTGCCACTCGGCAAACCTAGATCAACGTACATACGTCCCTTTTCGAATGCCATAGCGTCATTAAGTTGATGTCTTGCTACTGTTAACTTTCGCTTGTTTGCATAGACAGTTACTACTTGCTTTGGTTGCTTCTTACCCATAAGCTTAGTAAGTTCTTTTGCCGCTGCCCCAGATATTTTTATTTTTTCATCTTTGTCGGTGTGTAGTATTATCTCACCGTTTTTGCGGTTAACGTACTGGACGTATTTTAGGTTTATGATATATGAGCGACCTATGCGTTCCAAATGATTATCCACCATTTTCTTCTTTTCTTCGATCATAGACCAAAGTTGGCCGATCTGAATCCTGATCGCCCTAATCACTGTATGTTGAACCATGTTAATGTCGCAGTAATTCCCATCTGCATGTACAAATAGCGGGCCATCTTCGTCTCTTAAAGAGATGAAGTGCTGCTCTTTTCCATCGACGAGGTATAGTTTTTCTTTATCCATATGATCTTTTTTGCAAATATATTAACTTATTGGGATACTTACTAGCTTTTTAGGCTTTCCTGTGATGAATTAGCTTTGCTTAGGTATGACTTGCTAAAAAAGAGATGTATAAAAGCGTGGATTCTCATGCTCTTCTAATGTTGTCACTTGTAACATCGCAAGTCTGGCCATAACATCATCATCATTTAAATATGGCATCTTATCTTTAGGTACCACAAAGAATTCCTGACAATGTAGTCGTGGATTTAGTTCATCATGACCTTCTACAACCCCAATTCCACACCCCCTCCAAGAAGGATTTTTGCATATCTCCGATAATTCATTAGTCATTTTTCTAAGCCGTGTACTCAGTTCTTCAAGCTCTTCCAAGTTCCTGTTCAACTCTTGAGCGTGAATGAATGACTCTCCGATAAAGGTGGCACAAGTTGCATCAATAGGACCAAGATAAGTAGTTTTAAACTGCTCAGCAGAACTGTCCGTCCAATTATCTTCAAGTATGCTATTGCATCTTTTAAGCTCTTCGTGATTTGCCTGGAAGTTATTTATATCTTTTTCAATCATGTTTGCTGTTCTTTGTATTGTTCTAATACTGCATATCTCTTTTTTAACTGATCACAACCGTTTTCAGACATCTGCCTGATAGCTATCGCATAAGCTGCCGTCCTAGCTTGAAGAGCTCCAATTAGGGACTTTGTCTTGTCAATCTTCTCTTTTATCTCGCTAGTGCATAATTCTATCTCTTTAATGCTCTGTTTTACTTCTTCTGGCGTGCTTCCAAGCAAAGAACTACTTGTCGATGATAGTCTATAACTTCGTATGATGTCTTCATATACTTTGATGGTTCTTGAAGCTAACTTTTGATTCTCTTGAAGATTATTATCGGTAATGTTTGACTCATTTTGTAAATTGTCAAGTATAGCCTCTGCTTTGTTTTGCAACACCATGCATCCTCCAAGGATAGCATCCTTGAAGCCATCCAAGCGATTTGCATACTCCTTAAGTAATGCTATCTCTTTGACTTGTGCATCTGTAGCCATTATCTCATGCTTCTATATTCGTCCTGTATATTACATATGCGATCCAAATAAGCTGCGTGTTCGATCATCTTCTGGGAAAGTGTATCGATTTTACGAACTTCCTCACTAAATTCTTCTGCAAACTTAGCGTTTTTTTCGTCGTCCCATCCGTCACTTACATGTCGGAGATTATTTTCTGCATTGTGGAAAATCTGACTCATCTGAGACCCCAAATTCTTTAAATTTCCACTAAATTGACGTAATTCGTCAACATTTCTAATACCAACATCTTTTGCCATAATTATTGTTTATTTGTTAAATTTGATAGTTCATTTTTATTAGGCATTGCAAAAGGTGAGAACAACGTCCACCCATCATCACCATCAGCATAATAGATAGCCCTTAATCTCTCAGGTTCGCTATTCAAGGTGTCCAGCCTAATTTCGTCTGGTAATCCAAGGCTTAATGCCGCCTTGTCGTCTGACTTCAACATAATGAGATGCCGGAACTTTTTGAAGATGAACTTGCTCGTAACATAATCCTCAAACAACAAGTTTGATGGTTTGTCAACTTGAAGTACGGTATGAATATGGAATTCGGGTCCGTTATCAAGAATATACGATAATGCTTGCTTATATGTTTTTATCTCTGAACTTGTACTACTAATGAACCCATTGCTCCCAAATAAAGTATTAGAATCTTCTTTCTTTTCATTAATAACTGAATCGAATTTCAAATCATTGAAGCGCTGTTGGCCTAAAACAAGAAGGATGGAAGAATCTATTGTGCTACTCTTTATGCCGTTAGCCAGCTGTTGTAATAATGCTCCAACATCATTCTTTTGGACAATTGTTATCAGATCCAATTTTTTAAGGTGTTCAAGAACATATTGGTATTCTCCTTCTTCATTATCTTTATAATCAACTACGTATATATTGTAATTTTGTTCTGATTTAATATTGCAGATGACAAGTGAATACAAAATATCCATGGCAGTTCGCGTACTTTGATCTTGGTTGTCAATACCAGTTATAAGAATGTTTTCTCGCATGTCTTGCTGCAGCGTAATAGAGACAGGTATTTGTTTCAGACTTACACTCTTACCTGGATTAGCTTTTAAATTCCCATTCCTAGTGTTAGAAAGAACATGAATGGTTTCTTGGTCGAATTGGAATATTTGTGAACCATCGAAATAGAACTGCCCATTGCTCTTATGGCTTGTTGTCTCATTTATAACCTTTTCAATAAGAGTCTCAGATTCGTCAGGTTTGTGGTAGAATGCATGAAATTGAGTGTCAGGGAATTCATTTGATGTGTGATGATAATATACATCTCCATTACCTAATTTACAAACAAGTCTGCTACTATTCGCCCACATCTTTTCTGCATCTATTGGGGCGCAATTGAGAATATATCTATCTGTAATATTATTCAGTATAGCAGCTGGTATATCTGCATTTGCAAGTGTCTGAGTTGCCATAATCAGATGCACACCTTGGCTTCTTCCCTCTGTGGCCACCTTTGTTATTATATCAGATATTTCTGTTCTGGCTTTCCTTTCAGTAGAAATATGTTGCTCAAATACGACTTGACATTCATCAATAACCACCCATATACGCGGCATTTTAGATTCTTTGTGTGAGTTGTTATAATCATCAATTTTCAGAACTCCTGCGTTTCTCAGAATCTTACCTCTTTCTTTCATTTGTTCTCTCAGATCACGTAATATCTCCAAAATCACTTGAATGTCACTGTTATCAACTAACAATGCACGTGCATGCTTGATGTTCTTATAGCGATTAAATTCAACTCCACCAAGTTTGAAATCTAATAGATATAACTGCAATTCCTCTGGTGTATATGTACTAATCGCTCCCATGATAATATTATTAAGAAGAACAGACTTTCCGGATCCAGAGCGGCCTATAATAAAACTGTGAACATGACTGTCTTGGTCAAGTTTAAACAACATCTCACTACGTTCAATTTTAGTGCCGATTGGATATTCAATATCGCTTTTGTTTAATTTTTGCACTTGAATTGATTGGGCATTTTGCGTTGGTCTTGGTTCAATCTTCTCTCCTTTGTTAATGTATTTGAAGCAAACTTTTAAAAGCTGGTGGTTCTGGCAGATAGGTGTTAAACTAACTAACCCTTTGGGACTTTTTGTGGTATTTGAAGGGACTATTGTTTGGTAATTGGGAATGTCAAGAAGATGCTTCTGATCTTCTCTTCTCAAGGAATAGTCCTGGTTATTCATAACAATGAAATAGACGCCGTATTTGTTCCCGTTCTCAAACAAAGGTGTCAATTCTTCAATATAAGCATCGTAATTATATGGATAGCAATTCAGCAAAACAAGTTCATATGGCATGGCGATGTACTCATGCTTGTTGTTATATGAAACTAAATCTCCGTATTTTGTTATTGTTTTACTAATGTGTTCCGTTAAATACTTTATCCGGTTGAAAAAACTCGAATCATTCTTAACGATTATTTCATCATGATAAAACTTTGAAGTTAAGTTTTCGGTGAATATACTTCCCATCCCTGTATATTTGGGATCAATGATACTCAGATGGACTGTATCGATGGGGAGTGAAATCAAAATATTCAATATTAGATTATGCAAGATATATCTGGCTGCATCTTGGGTGTTGTCAGAGTAGTTTATCACAATGTTTTGATACGGATTATTTTCATCCTGCCACTTGATGTATTCTGGAGTGTATATATCTTCACCATTTATTTCGTCATGATAATAGTTGCCTGTAGGGATAAAATCTAAAGAATACCTGTTCCCAGAATTGAGTTTCAAGCGAGAAATAAACTCTTCAGCGTATTCTTCGCCAACAATTCCTTGCATATTGACTTGAACAAGTTCTGGATACATCTTTTGCAATATGTCAAAACTCTCTATAAGACGAGCCTTTGCCTCTGCTACTCTTTTTTGCGTATATTCATTGTCCAAAGAGTCCGCATCTCTTAGGTTTTCTATATATCCTTCAATGATATTTCTAATCAAATTTAAAGTCATGTTTATTCTTTATTAAGAACTGGTCTAATCAGTAATCCGAGAAATCTTGATAGAGAATTGATACCTCCTCCATCTTGATAGAATTCAAGTAAATATGCTCTATAGGTGTCTGATGGGTCAATTTCTCCACACCAGTAGCGTCCTATTTCATTGATATTTTCGTATTCAGAACCATATCGGTTGCCACTTGCTGGCAGAAAAATAGAATTATTGTTTTTCCCTGTTACCCGGAAGCCATTAATTAGAGAACCGTCAAGATGGTGAACCTCAACCCACTCCCAGAAGCATTCTTGCATCAGTTCTTGCATTTCTGCAACTGTTGGGTATCTCCATGATTCGTTCCAATGTAATCTTGCGATGTCAAATTTGCTTCCGCAGATACTCATTGGTGGATTTGGACATGGATATTCATCATAGATAGAAGAATAATTCTCCGCTGTGATATCTCCCCAACCGACGTAATAACCTGGCTGTTCTTCTGATGGAGCACCATAATTTTGACTTGCCCATAAGACCGACAATCCCAAATCTATTGGTTGAGGGACTCCTCTTTGGGCTCTATCTGATTTATATACAAAATTGAAAGGCTTTCCTAAAATGGAATTATGCCCTAAAATTTCCACAATAGCCATATTTAGTTGACCATTGCTTTGATATGTAGCTACTAAAGTAGAATGTATGTCTTTTAGTTCTTTCTTCATTTCGTTAGGGAAGTGGGGGTGGCGTATTTTCGTTTTGAGAAGTAGCAAACAAAGACGATAGTTCCTGCAACTTTTCTGCGTGAACCCAATTGGATGTTCCCTTTTGCCAAACCATAGTTTGGGAAGTGAGTATCCCTTGTTCTATCATATCATTCATTTGTTCTATTGAATATGGCCCAGTCTGTTGGTTATCAATTGCTATATGATAAACTTTGTCTAATTTGCTGTTAGGCATAGGAGGCATCATACCTGTTTGCTTCAAATTTGTTCCTGTTTGATTAGAAGGCTTGGACTGAATCTGGATACCTTTTTTTAAACTATCGGTCATTGTACCAACATTGATCTGAGGAGAGCCGATTCTTATGCGTCCGGTTCGCATAGCTTCTTCTGTCTGAGCATGCATGGCAAATTGATTCTCTTTTATTATACTTTCTTGAGATTTCACCTTTAATTCAGCTTCTTCTCTTTGTACACGGTATTTTTCTTCAATGCCCATTCGCTTATCCGAAAGTTCAATGTCGGCTCCTTCGCGGCGTACTCTCATTTTTTCTGCTTGGTCATCTTTCATGTCCTTAATCTGAATGTCAGTTTCAGCATCTGCAATTTTCAACTTTAAATCGGCTTGATGCTTAGTTTCTTTGACAGAGATGTCTTGAGTAATTGACTTTAGTGTCATGTATGCATCGCTTTCTTTGTCTATACTTATAGCAGAAATATCTAAGGACTTGAGGTTTACGCCGAAATCATTTACAAAACGCTCTGCCAATTCAGCTTGTACGATATCGTTTACTTGGCTAATTTGAGTTTCAAGACTAACTAAAGGAATGCTATGTTGTAGTGGAATGTTTGCAACTACGGACTTTACATATCGCAATAAAGCATCTTTGGTCTGTTTAGCAAAAGCCTCATTGTTAAAATCAATAAGTCTATTCAATCGTGCAAAAGATATATAGTCTGTAATATTAAAAGTTACAGAACCTCTTACTGCAACAGGAACCAACAAATCAATATTCCTAGGATCGGCCATATCAAAGAAAGGTACTGCAAATTTAATTTGGTTGTTTCCTTGTGTGTTGATAAAGAAAATGGTAGATGCTTCTCCACTATATGCATTTCCCAAAGAATTCTGATATGGGCCTTCAATGAAAGTGAAAGCATCTCCAGATAATTGGTTGCCAATGATTACAGCAACCTCCCCCATGTTAACCATAAGAATATAATCTTTAGGAATTATCTGGTTTGACATTTTCTCTTTGGATTTCCATTTCCATACCAAAAACTCATGTTCATCACATTGTATGATGATTTTTTCACTTTTTCCGAATAGTTTATTCAGTATACCCATAGTTCATAGTGTTTAATAACCATAATTTGATATCGTATCTTCTTGCAACGAAGGAACTAGGCCAGAAGCATTGACACGTTTAATATATGAATTCTTTTTTAAGATAAAAGAACGGATTGCTCTTTCTTGTAAGGTGTTCAATGCTTCAACATCTTCTCCACCTCGGCCATCACGAAATTCCGTATTAACGGGTATCCATATGATATGTTCAATGAAAGAGGCACAATCAGAACGATTATCTTTTGTAGGATTTGGAAGATTTGATATTTCGTTAGAGAGATTTTCCAATTGGGTAGATATTTTGTTTTCTATTTCATTCCTAGTGTTTGATTCAGAAATGGAAATAGAAATTAAGATAATAACAGGTATCAAAATCATTGCGAGTAATATGCATATTACTTTATTGTAATTGACTATCATCTTTATTCTTTCAATAAAACCAATCTTGTTTGTCAGTTTTACTAATTGTGTAATGTGTTCATCATTAGGAAACATTACTTGGGCTTTCAAAATACATTCCTTGTATTTCGCATTATAAGCTTTGGCCCAATCAACAGAAGACCTGCGTCCCGCATCCAAACTGGCTATAAATTCGATCAAATCTTCTTTGTCTGACGGAATAACAAATCTCATAATGCAATTTGTTATTTCGTCATCTCGTTTATCTGTATGTTCATCGTCTTGATGTTTGATAATTATTTTTTCTAACTTCTCAGCTAACAATTGTGCAGAACCATTTGCTTTTACGTTCTGAAATACATGTCCACATTCAGGACATTTTCCCATTCCTGGTTGATAAGGAGCTCCACAATTTGGACAGATTCCAATATCGCCTATTTTTTTAGTTTCACTCATAATAACTATTTTTGTTGATACCAATTTGTAACATATAATATGTCATCTTTCAACTCTGTCTTATATGCAATCAGCCAATATTTGCCTTCCTGATTTGTTTGGCCTGCAGCCCCCATGTGGATGTTTTGCCATTCTGAATTGCATTTTTCGCAACGTGCAACGATTACGGTTTGCATCCGAATGCAGTTCTTGTGCCCTTTGGAATAACATGTGGGACAAAGCAAGTCATATGCCCAGAAGCCCCCAGTGAAAGAATCTCTTAGGAGCAAAAGTCCCATGTGTCCAACCTGTTCGTTCTGGTGCTTGGACTTATATATGAGGCAATAGCCTCCGAATTTGTCATCTAGCTGCGCACAATTCGTTTGTCCCTCCACCTTGTTAATGGTGTGGATGTTGCACCTGAAGTTTACCTTTGCTGGTTCTATTGCAGATGCCGAAGTAACAAAACTTAGCAAAGCAAATAGAATATAGATCACAAACATTCTCCTATTCTTTATATGAATAGATAAAATCCGAAGAAATTACTCCCTCTGGCATTTTGTTCAAATGGTCAGTAGATATAAAACAGAAAACAGGTTTGTGAATACTCTGAGCAATTGAAGCACAGTGTTTGAGAATCGTAATAGAATTGTTGTCACCATTATATGTATCATAGACTACATAAGGCATGTCACTGTTTGGACTATCATAAATACTTCCTATTTTAAATGAATTGGCATTACCGAAAATACCCTTTATTATATGAAGTGCAATTGATTCCTCATACTTGCCAAAGGCCACCAATAGAGGACTATTAATTAATGAGCTATTAACATAATCATTAATAACTTTTTCTAATTGTTGAGAGTTTATTGTTTTCATATCAATCATTGATTATTTTATTAAGCATTGAATCGAATCGTCAAAAAAGCACACACATTTATAGCAGCTATAATGTTAGTATGAGATATGATCTAACCCCATTGTGATAGAATCCACTTTGCGTCCTTGATAGTCACGGGCTTCGGCCATCTCCTTCATGCGTCGTTCTCCTTGACTGCCATCACAATACCAGTGGTACTTTTCCTCAGGAATAGCTTCATTCCATTCGTCAGTGGTACCGCCTGCGTACCTTACTCGAAATTTGATATGATAAGTTGCCATAATTAATTATTATAGTTTTTTGCCTACTTCCTTTCAAGCGTTTCGGCTTTCTCTTTCTTTGCAAAATTAGGAATATTCTTGTTATAATAAGGCAAACTTGATAGGTTTGGTATAAATGACATGGAATATAGGTACGAACTATATATTAACCTTTATCTGCTACAAATGTAATTAATTCAGTACCACATTCCTGACATGTGTAAGCATTCTTGTCTGGATCAATGAAAACGTCGCTTTCTTCATAATAAACGCATCCACATTTAGGACATTTATACCTTGGAGTCTTGTCAATATAGAGATTTACAATCTTCTTATTAACGATATTGTTGTTTGTAGATTTATCTGCCATAAGCTCTTTCTTTTTAGTTATTGCCTTAGGCTCCAATCAGACATTTAACGGAAAAACTGCACAAAAGGAAAACGAGAACTATAACCATTTGGGCATAAAAAAGCGTGAAGCCGATTGTCGCTACTCGCGCTTCACACCTTCTGAGCCTTAGGACTGCTCTATACTATTTGAAACAACGAGCAACTCCAAAGACTCCACGCAGTATATAGCATACTTCACCCTTGAATTATCAAGAGTGTGGTATGACAAGCATAGTGTTGGCATCTTATCGTTGCCTGGTGTTCAATAGTATACAGTTGTATACACAATCAGAGTGTCCTAAGTTCCGAAGGTGAAACACACAAGCGTAACAAAACGCTTTTTTCATAAGTCCCCTCCGCCGACACCTACTTCGCAGAGAAGGTCATGAAGCGAAAGGTTTTGCTTTTGGTACATCCAAAGACGCACTTTATCGATGTAAAATTAGGAATTATTTGGCAAATGACCAAACAAAAGTGAATTATACCTAAAAATATTATATCTTTTTAAGGATAAAATGAATAGTCTGGTTCAATTCGTAACAATTGGATAGCTTTCTATACCATCTTTCATATTTCATACTTTTGCTGGCTTTTTTATTTGTACCTTTGCAAAAAAGAAGAAAGAAAGTATTATGGATGAGAAACTTATAAAAAGTTTGAATGAGAACTTTGATCGATATAAAGTCTATATGAAAAAGTCGTTTAAAGCTAAGAAGAGTAGACTTCTACAAGTTGAAACAGAAGTTCGTAGTGTTGTCGGGAGTGACCCAGATGGGATTAGGATTCCCCGTGAGGAGCATTCGAGAATAGAATTGCTTCTACTTCTTGACGAGCGTCGATCTTTACTGAACTGGATGTTTAAGGAAACTCCAGAGGAGTGGGAGCGAATGAAGGTCGTAAATAGTCGCTTGTCCGAATTGACAAAAGAACTTCGTCTGAAGATGGCTGACGTCTGTGACGGTTTAGTTAAAAGAAAGAGAGACTCATTTGATGATGATTATGAGGTCTGCGGAACTTTGCGTTTTAATTATAATGGCGAGGATTCTGTACTTTCATACAAAGGTGCAGAAATATATGGTAGTGACTATCGGCTAATGATTGCCACTAATAATACTCTCACATACAGTGATCCATCTCCCTTCCTTGAGTTTGACTGTCGCTACGATGACAGCAGGGATAGGATTCTAGAAAGCGGCAACTGTGACGATGATCATACATGGGCTCACGATACTCCTTTTACAGAAGATCCAGAAGTCTATATTTGTCATACGATGGCTGTCTTCTGCCGTGACTTGGGTTATCCCGCTCAGGACGTTCTTCAACTGAACGACTTCTGGAATGAAGTTCATGTGCGCTATCAGCATTTCGCGACACAGGATCCAAACTATAAATATCCAAGAGAATACTAACGTTTTTAAATAAAAAGTGAAGAAATGATGTATAAGAAAGACAATTATGTTGCTTTCATGACGAATGAACCTGAGCTTCATTTCAATGAGATGTTTGGTCATAATGACCTAATAGGAGATAAATTTGAAAAGACAGAACATATAGGCTTTGTTAAAACTGTTATCGACGAGAAAAACCATCTTGTTGTTATAGTTCGTCCTATACTTGGCTTTAGATGTGTAATAAACGAAGATGATA
>OCTW011524696.1_pt1 | contig 17500 bp, 12 predicted proteins | sample 1539671 | NCBI WGS metagenome assembly OCTW01 (sample SAMN02144230, study PRJEB22623) | gut metagenome | biome: sheep rumen | host: Ovis aries | place: New Zealand
CCTGCGCCGCCATTCTGCAGGCCAGCGGCAACATGAAGGTCCCCAGCCTCCTGAGCATCGGCATGTGCCTGCTGGACGTGGTGTTCAATTACCTGTTCATCTATATCCTGGACATGGGGGTGACGGGCGCCGCGCTGGGCAGTGGCATGGCCGAACTGATTACCGGGGCGGCCATGTTCTCGTTCCTGGCCTTCAAGAGCCCGGAACTCAACCTGCAGCAGGAAAAAGGCAGTTACCGGCCCACGCGCGTGGTATTGCGCAAGGCTCTCGGAATCAGCGGGCCGATGGCCTTTCAGAACCTGCTGATGCGAGGTGCGCACATCGCCTCCACGGTCATCGTGGCACCGCTCGGGACCATCTCCATTGCGGCCAACTCCTTCGCCATCACGGCAGAAAGTTTCTGCTACATGCCAGGCTACGGCATTGCCGACGCCTCCACCACCCTGGTGGGGCAGTCCATCGGAGCCGGCCGACGGTCCCTGGCCAAACGCTTCGCCTGGATCACCACCGGTCTCGGCATGGGCATCATGGGTCTGCTGGCCGTGCTGATGTACATTTTCGCCCCGCAGATGATGGGGCTTCTGTCCCCGGATGCCGAGGTAATCGGCCTGGGAAGCCGGGTGCTGCGCATCGAGGCCTTTGCCGAACTGGGCTATGCAGCCTCCATCGTAGCATACGGTGCCTGCGTGGGAGCCGGCGACACCAAGTGGCCCAGCATCATGAACTTCGGGTCCATGTGGATTATCCGCATCATCCCCGCCATCTTCCTCACCCGCGTGTACGGCCTGGTGGGCTTCTGGATGTGCATGGCGGTGGAACTGAGCTTCCGAGGGGGTATCTTCCTCATACGCCTGTACCGCGGCCGCTGGCTCGACGCCACACCGGGTGGCAAGCAAGCTCCTGACAATTAACAACTTACAAATAATCCTCTGCACTTTTTGCGCAGAGGATTACATAGAAAACACTGATAGACAATTAGTTAAGAATCACCATTATGCTGGGAATTGTTTTACAGAAAGGAGACGACAAACTGCTGGGGGCGCTGGTGCTCCAGAAATGCAAGGATTTCAAGGTATATCTGCCGGAGAACGACCCCGCAGAGGCCGATTATGACGCCCAACTCCAGATCAGGCACGGAAACTGGCAAAACGTCGAGGAGGCGCTCGTCTGCCTGCTGGAACCCGGCGCCCTGCCGGATTCGAACTTCGTGAAACGCATCCTCCGCACGGTCAAGTGCCGTCCCGACTTCGATGTCTATCACGTGAATGTAGCCGGCGAGAAAGCCTTCCCCCGCAAGGCCGATCCCAAAAAGCTTTTCAAGCTGGCCATTTTCGGGAATGCTGCCGCCCCGCTTTCCAGCTTCATCTTCCGAAGCGGGAAACTCCGTGAGAAAGCCGTCTTTGAGGCCGACGGGGACCTGGAACCCCTCCCTACCGTCCTGAACTGCGCCCAGGAGCGTCCCGTGCGCAATGTCTGCATGCAGAAGCTGGCCTGGACGCCCGAGGCCCCTTCCACCAACCCGGCCGACCAGGAAAAAGCCGTCCGGGCAAGAATCGACCTTCTCCGCTGGACGGAAAATTTCTTCGGGGACGATGATTACCCGCTCAGCGTGGGAGACCAGCTGGACCTTTTTGCCGCGGAGGTCGTCAAACTCTACCCCAGCTACACGGAAGAAGAACTGAAAGAAATGATGTACAGTTTCCAGGTGTCCCAGGGAACCGTGCGCAGACTTCGCGCTTCCAGCGCGCTCAGCCACGCCCTGAAACAGCGCCAGAAGGAGTTGCAGTAGGCTACAGAATCTTATCCAACCAGTAAAAGATGAGCTGGATGCGCTTTCTCATGAGGGTGTAGTCCAGCGTCTGGGGCGTATCCGTCACCTTGTTGTTGTTGAGGGTGATGCCGGAGGTGAACATCACCGAGGGGATGCCGTGCTCCAGGAACACGCGCTGGTCGCTCACGCGCCGGTAGAACAGCTGGGTGAAATCCTTGCTGCCGTAATAGTCGTACCCCAGTTCCAGGTTGATTCTCAGGTCCCGGTTCACGCTCTCCAGCGTGCTGCGGCGGCCGGTGGAAGCGTCCGAGAGCATCATGATGTAGTTGGGGTTCCCCTTGGTAATGGGAGCCAGGCCGGTTCCCAGCTGATCCAAGTTCACGGCCATCAGAATCTGCTCCGGAGAAACGGCCTGCCCGCTCACAGGGTCCTTCAGTTTTCCCTGTTCGATGAGGCGCCACAGGTCGGCCGCGCCGGCAAGGTCCTTCTCCTTGCCGTCCAGGGCAGCCACGATGAGACTTGTCCCATACGTCTTCTTGCATTCCTTCATGTGGAAGAACATGCGGGCTATCTCCAGCAGGGCGGCCACGCCGGAAGCATTGCTGTCGGCCCCGGGATAGGTGTTGCCGCCCAGGGTGCCCAGGTTGTCAAAATGGGCCATCACCACTACGTAGCGGGCGGGGGATGCCGTCCCGGGAATCAGCCCGATGATATTGCGGCCGAAAAAACCCGCACCGCGGAAACCGTGCATCCAGGCGCCGCTGAAAGGCTCCAGATGAAGGTCCATGAACCGGTCCTCCAGCCACACCGCCGCTTTTTTTGCCCCCTCCGTTCCGCTGGCCCGTCCCCCCAGGGAGGGTCCGGCGAGATAATCCACCGTGGCGCGGATATTCTCCGCATGCAGCACCGTTTCGGCATTTTTGGGGCTTATGGTATATCGGACGCTTTGCGCGGCGGCAGGAATGCAGGCCGCCAGCGACAAAAACATCAAAATTTTTATTAACTTTGTCATTTGGTGCGAAATTAGCATTTTCACGGCGGAAAAGAAAATTTTTTATGAAAAACGTCTGGTGCATACTCTCTCTTTGCCTGGCTCTGCTTCTGGGAACGCCGGCCCGGGCCCAGTATGACAAGGACGTTTTCTCCTTCCGGGGCCGCACCGCCCTCCAGGACGGCCGGCTCAACGAAGCCGTGGCCAATTTCAACATCCTGGCCCAGCTGGACACCACCGACTACTGGACTTTCTTCTACCGCGGCATCGCCAAATACAATCTCGGAGACATCCGCGGCGCCAAGGCCGATTTCTCCACGGCCGTACGCCTGAACCCCGTCTTCACCTCCGGATTCCATTACCGTGCCATCACCGAAAGCCGAACCGGAGATTACGAACAGGCCCTGAAAGACCTGGAAAGGGCCATCGAACTGCGGCCGGGCTCTTCCGGCCTGTATTTTACCCGCGGTGTCACCTATTTCCTGAGCCGCCAGTTCGAGCGCGCCGTGTCGGATTTCGACAAGTACATCCGGAAGGAGCCCAAGGATCCCTCGTCCTTCCTGAACCGGGGCGCATCCTATCTTTTCCTGGGAGACACCACCAAGGCCCTGGCCGACTACAACCACGCCATCCGGCTGGACCGTTTCGAGCCCGAAGGGTACATCCGCCGGGGCGGGCTGAAGGCCACCCGCAAACAGTACGATGAAGCCCTCGCAGACTTCAACAAAGCCGTGGAACTGGACTCCACCCTCACCCTGGCCTATTTCCAAAGGGCCATCGTCAGGAGTGAAACCGGAGACCTCAACGCCGCCATGGCCGACCTCAACACCGTTCTCAAGTACGAACCCGGCAACGCCCTCACCCTGTACAACCGCAGCCTCCTGAGCGCACAGGTGGGAGATTATGAAGGCGCCCTGTCGGACATGGACCGCGTCATCGCCATCAACCCCGGCAACGTCCTGGCGTATTTCAACCGGGCCGGTTATTTCATCGAGATGCAGCGCTGGGACGATGCCCTGGCCGACTACAACAAAGCCATCGAACTGTACCCGGATTTCGCGAAGGCCTACATGAACCGCGCATTCGTAGAACTGCAGATGGGCATGACACGCGCCTCCAAGGAAGACTACAGGACAGCCCGTGCCAAAGTGGCCGAATACGAGAAAGTCACCTCCGGCGGCGCCAATTTCTCCGACACCACCAAAAAATACAGCAGTCTGCTCGCGCTGGATGCCGATTTCGCCCGGGGCGGCAATTTCGAGGACGAAATGCTGCGCCACCGGGACGTGGACATCAACCTGAAACCCCTCTACCGCTTCGTCGTCACCAAGAGCCGGGACGATGCCAACTACGCCCTGGCCCACCGCTACGAGAACCGCCTCCTGGACGGGTTCCTGGCAAAGGCTCCGCTTCCGGCGGAAATCAGCGCCGCCCCCACCGCCTTGCCGGTGACATCGGCCCTACTGGAAGAAAAGGTGGAAGACCCGTTCTTCAAGGGCTTGCAGGACATGGGGCTCAAACAATACTCTACGGCGCTGCAGCACTTTACAGATGCCGTAGAGGAAGAAAGCCAGGACCCGTACGCCCAATACTACAAAGCGTTCTACCTCATGAACCGGGGTGCCCTCAGGGCCGAGATGATCGAGTTCATCGCCTCTTTCGAGTCCAACGTACAAACCCTCACCATGGATGACAAAGGCAACACCCGTGCCCGCGTCCGGGAACAGGTAACCCGCGAATACGACTATTCCGAAGCCTTGCAGGACATGGAAGCGGCCGCGGCCATCCTGCCGTCCCTCCCCTACATACAGTTTAATCTGGGCAACCTGTATTGCCTCAGTTCCCGTTTCGTAGAAGCCATTGACAGCTACGACAAGGCCATCCGCCTGTACCCGTGGCTGGGCAGTGCTTATTTCAACCGCGGCCTGGTGCTCATCTATTTGAAAGACAAGGAGAAAGGTTGTATCGACCTGTCCCGGTCCGGAGAACTGGGCGTGGAAGGGTCGTACGATGTCATTTCCCGTTACTGTGAAAAGGAGGAGCGCCCGTGATACGCTTTGTCAGTTTTTCCAGCGGCAGCTGCGGGAACTGCTCCCTGCTCCTGGGCCCGCATTCCGGCATCCTGATCGATGCCGGCGTGGGAATCCGCCGCATCAGAAAAGAAATGGAAAACCTGCATCTCGGGTATGCCGACATATCGGCCATCCTGGTCACGCATGACCACGGAGACCACATCCGCTCCCTCGGCTCCTTCTGCAAGCGTCTGGCAGTGCCGGTATGGACAACGCAGCTGCTCCATGAAGCCCTGCTGCACCATCCGTTCACGCGGGACTGGATAGGCCCCTGCAAACAGAACCTCAGCCCCGGCGTCTGGAATCCCGTGACGGAAGACTTCGACGTCCAGTACTTCGTGGTGCCGCACGACGCCACCCAATGCGTGGGATATGCCATCCGAAGCGGCGAGGAACTCTTCGTGCTGATGACGGACATGGGACACACCACCCCCGAAGCGCTTCAATGGGCCTCGCAGGCCACCACGGTGGTGGTGGAATCCAACTACGACATGGACATGCTGCTGGGCGGTGACTATCCCCAGGTGCTCAAGGACCGCATATCCCACGGCATCGGCCACCTGTCCAACGATGCCTGTGCAGAGGCGATCGCTGCCTTTTTCCATCCGGGGCTCAAGAACCTGTTCCTGTGCCACCTGAGCGGCAACAACAACACGCCCGAACTGGCTTATGCCAGTGCCCGCGCTGCGCTCATCGCGGCCGGCGCAGACCCGGGAACCATCCATCTCCGCGTCCTCAAACGGGGAATCGCCTCCCCGCTGCTGGTGCTATAAAGTATTTTTGCTGACATGCGCGAATTTTTGAAATTGATGAGGCAGTACGCCTCGCCCTATAAAGGCCATCTGGCCGCCTCCGTCGTGCTGAACATCCTCAGCGCCGTCTTCAACATCTTTTCCTTCGCCGTCCTGGTCCCCCTGCTGGACATCCTGTTCAAGGTGAATGAAACGGTGTACGAATTCATCCCCTGGGATACTCCCATGGACTTCCGCGAGAAGGCGTTCAACAACCTGTACTACTATGTGTCCGACTTCTCCGCCACATACGGCGCGGCCAATACCCTGTTCATGCTGGCCGGCGTGATGATTCTTTTCACGGCCCTCAAGACCAGCTGCTACTTCGGGTCCAACGCCGTCATGGTTCCCATCTCCACGGGAATCGTGAAGGAAATCCGCTGCCGCATTTACAACAAGATTCTGAGCCTCCCCATCGGCTTCTTCACCGAGGAGCGCAAGGGAGACATCATCGCCCGCATCACCGGAGACGTGTCGGAGGTGGAGAATTCCATCATCGCCTCCCTTTCCATGCTCATCAAGGACCCCATCCTCATCCTCATTTATTTCGGCTTCCTTACCTGGCTGAGCCCGGAGATGATGCTGTTCACCATCGTTTTTGCCCCGGCCTTCGTCTGGGTGATGGGCGTTATCGGCAAACAGCTCAAGCGCTCTTCGCTGGAGGCACAGGCCCTCTGGAGCGACACCATGAGCCAGGTGGACGAGACGCTGGGCGGTCTCCGCGTAGTAAAAGCCTTCAATGCCGAGAAAACCATGCGCCGGCGTTTCCACGACATCACCGACCGCATGCGCCGCAAGGTGGCCCGCGTGAGCATCCGCCAGGCGACGGCCCACCCCGTGAGCGAATTCCTGGGCACGGTCATGCTCATGATCGTGCTTTGCGTAGGCGGAATCATGATTATCAGCGGCAAAAGCTTCATCACCAGCGGCAAGTTCATGGACGCGCCTTCGTTCATTTATTTCCTCGTCATCCTCTATTCTGTCATCGAGCCCATCAAGGAACTGTCCCGCGCCACCTACAGCGTGCGCAAGGGCCTCGCTTCCATGGAACGCATCAACAAGATCCTGGAGGCCGAAAACCCCATCCAGGATCCGGCGGATCCCGTGGAACTCAAGCAATTCTCCGGAAGCATCCGTTTCGAGGACGTAAGTTTCAGTTACGACGGCAGCAAACAGATTCTCAGCCATATCGACCTGGAGATTCCCCACGGCAAGATGATTGCCATCGTAGGGGAATCCGGCGCCGGGAAATCTACCCTGGTGGACCTCATTCCCCGCTTCTGGGACGTTACCGGAGGCCGGCTCACCGTTGACGGGAAAGATGTGCGGGACGTAGCCGTCAGAGACCTCCGTGCCCTCATGGGCAACGTGAACCAGGACCCCATCCTCTTCAACGACACCATCTACAACAACATCGCCTTCGGCGTGGAAGGGGCCACCGAGGAGCAGGTCATCGCCGCCGCCAAGATTGCCAACGCCCACGAGTTCATCATGGAGAAGGAGCAGGGATACCAGACCAATATCGGAGACCGCGGAAGCAAACTCTCCGGCGGCCAGCGGCAGCGGCTGTCCATCGCCCGCGCCATCCTTAAGAACCCGCCCATCCTCATCCTGGACGAGGCCACGGCCTCCCTGGACACCGAGAGCGAGCGTCTGGTGCAGGACGCCCTGGACCGCCTGATGAGCACCCGCACCACCATCGCCATCGCCCACCGCCTCTCCACCATCCGCCATGCCGATGAAATCCTGGTGATGCACGAAGGAAAAATTGTGGAACGGGGAAAACACGAGGAACTCATCGCTCTGGGCGGTTATTACAAGAAACTAAACGACATGCAAGCCCTATGACCAAGAAACTGAACGTTCCCTTTGTGGAGCTTGAATCCCGTGATCTGGATACTGCGCTGGAGATGGACGGCGCGCGCTTTGACGTGGACCAGGTGAACTGGCCGGAAACGTTCCCTTACGCGCCTTTCTGCAGCGGACGCATCGCCCGCACGAAAGACGCCCTGGTGGTGGATTTCCGCGTCTCGGGCCTGGACCTCCGGGCACAGAACACGGAGGACAACGGCCGCCAGTGGGAAGACAGCTGCGTGGAGCTGTTCATCGAAGCCCCGGACGGCAGCAGCTACTACAATTTCGAAATCAATGCACTGGGAAAGGTCCTGGCCTGCACCGGGGCCAGCCGCGAGGGACGGGTAAAAAGGCCGAAGGAGGAGATGGAACAGATTCTTCGCTTCGCGCAGAATGACGGCGGGAGCAGTTGTGATCCTGAGGAGGCGAAGCCTGCGAAGGATCTCCAGGGGCTGCACTCCTGGCGGGTCTGCGTGGCCATTCCCTTCCGGCTTATCGGCATGGATGCCGAACATCTGCCGGAGAAGATCCGCGCCAATTTCTACAAGTGCGGGGACAAGACCGCCCATCCGCATTTTGTCAGCTGGAGCCCTGTCTATACGGAAAAACCCGATTTTCATCGGCCTGAATTTTTTGGAGAACTGTATCTGGTATGACATCCCGACGCCACAAAATAGCCTTTCAGGTCCTTTTCTTCCTCTACATCGCGCTGTTGCTCTTCCTGTGCTTCGGCCAGTTTCAGAACATGCATTCCGTTCCACGGACCATCCTGGGCATTCCCAGCGACAAAGTGGTGCATTTCTGCATGTTCTTTCCCTTCCCCATCCTGGCTTTCCTGGCTTTTGACCAATATACGAACACCATGAGGCAATCCCTGCTCTTCTCCGGAATCACCTTCGTCGTGGGAATCCTTCTGGCCCTGGGCACGGAATGGGGGCAGGCCCATCTGACCCGCTACCGCAGCGGGGATACCCGGGATTTTCTGGCCGATTCGCTGGCCCTGGTCCTCGGCTCCCTCATCGTCCTCTTCTGGGACATCCGAAAACAGAAAAAGAAAGCATGAAAAAAATCCTCCCTTCCCTCCTCCTTCTGATTCTTCTGGCCCCCGCAAGCTTTTCGCAGCCCCGCGCCCGGGACTTCCGCGAAGCCAACGATTCCCTTCAACAGCGTCTCAAGCGCCGCACAGGCGTTGACATCCTCTTTAAACTGGAGAAAGTGACGGTAAAGGGGAAGGCCCTGGATTTTCAATACTCGGCAGCCATCGGCGCCTATCCCTGGAGACCAGGGGATGTCACCTGGTTCCGCAAGCAGCTGGGCGATCTGGCCTCTTCCGTGCTGGGAAACTATACGGTGGGCAGCATTTATGCCAAGAACCAGAACATCGCCGAGCTGGTGATTCCCGCCATCGGCCATGACGGAAAGCCTGTTGTCACCGCCTTCAAAGTGGACGATCCCCGCACGTCCGTTCCGCCACTGGTCCGCGGCGATGACAACTGGCCCAAAGGCCTGAGCGGCAGGCACATCGCCCTCTGGCAGAGCCACGGACGCTACTGGGAAGAGACCACCCGCCGCTGGGAATGGCAGCGCAGCGCCACCCACCGCACGGTGGAAGACCTTTATACCCAGAGTTACGTGGTTCCATTCCTGATGCCCATGCTGGAGAACGCCGGGGCCGTGGTCCTGTCGCCCCGGGAACGGGACCCCCAGAGCTGGGAGGTGGTCTGCGACAACGATGCCGCCTTTGCGGGAGCCCGCAAAAACGGGGTCCGCCTGCAGGGCCGGTACGAAGAAAAAGGCTCTTGGGAAAACGCCGGCGAAGGTTTTGCCGACGCCAAGGAACGATACAGCGGCGCCGACAATCCTTTCCGGATGGGAACGGCCCGTATGAGCACCGCCAGCCGCGGCGGCGACGGAGAATACAGCGAGGCCATCTGGCGGCCCGACATCCCCGAGAAAGGCGTCTATGCCGTCTATGTGAGTTACAAGACCCTGCCGCGCAGCACGGTCGATGCCCGCTACACCGTCCATCACATGGGCGGAAAAACCCTTCGGCACGTGAACCAGCAGATGGGCGGCGGCACCTGGGTCTATCTGGGCAGTTTCTACTTCGACAAAGGAACCAAAGGCTATGTTTCGCTGAGCAACCGAAGCGATTACAACGGGGTGGTCACGGCCGATGCCGTCCGTTTCGGCGGCGGAATGGGAAAGGTGGAGCGGGAAGGAACCCTTTCCGGATTGCCCGCCTATGTAGAAGGCGCCCTGTACAACTGCCAGTATTCCGGCCTGGACATGGCCCTTCTGGACAAATGGGAGGGAGACTACAAGAAAGACCTTTCTTCCCGCGGCATTTGGGTGAATGAGATGAGCGGCGGTTCCCGCGTGGCGCCCGATGTTCCCGGACGCAAAATTCCGCTGGACCTGGCCCTGGCCCTGCATTCCGACGCCGGGGTCACGCCCAACGATTCCATCGTGGGCACCCTGGCCATCTACACCCTCCGCAGCGAAGGGAACGACGTGTTCCCGGACGGAGAAAAGCGCCTCACAAGCCGCCTGCTGGCCGATTTTGTCCAAAGCCAGGTGGTGCAGGACATCCGGGCCGGCTACGAGCCGCGCTGGAGCCGGCGCGACATCCGGGACCGCTCCTACAGCGAAAGCCGCGTCCCGCAGGTCCCGTCCATGATTCTGGAACTGCTGGCCCACCAGAATTTTGCCGACATGCGCTACGGCCTGGACCCGAAGTTCCGCTTTACCGTAGCCCGCAGTGTTTACAAAGGCATCCTCAAGTACCTGAGTTCCAGATACAATTGCTCCTATGTAGTGCAGCCCCTGCCGGTAGAAAAGTTCAGGGCCAGGCTGGAAGGCGACAAAGTGACCCTCTCCTGGCAGCCCACGGAAGACAGCGGGGAGCCCACAGCCAAGCCCGACTACTACAAAGTGTATATCCGCCGCGGCGGCGGAGCTTTCACCGCAGGCCTCCAGATTCCGGATACCAGCTGTACCCTCTCGCTGGAGCCCGGAGAACTGTTCAGCTATGCCATCACGGCCTGCAACCAGGGCGGAGAGAGTTTCCCTTCCGAGATCCTGGCGGCCGGGAAACCCCGGGAAAGCACCCGTAAAGTGCTTGTGGTCAATAATTTCACGCGCGTATCCTCCCCCGCCTGGTTCGACTCTCCCCAGTATGCCGGTTTCACCGACCACCTGGACAGCGGCGTCCCCTGGGGAAGCGATTTGCTCCTGGCCGGAACGGTCTATGAATTCGACCGTACCAAGCCCTGGACCGACGATGACAACCCCGGATTCGGCGGTTCCAATACCGACCTGGGCGGAAGCCTTGTGGCCGGAAACAACTTCGACTTCACGGCCCGCCATGCCCGTGCACTCATGAATGCCGGCTATGCCGTGGAATCCAGCAGCGCAGCCGCTTTTGACGGTCTGTCCGACGCCTTTGCCCTGGACCTGATCTGCGGCAAGCAGCTGACCACCCGCATCGGCCGCGGCGCCATCCCCGACCGCTACAGCGTGTTCCCGGAAGCGCTCCAAAACGCCCTCCGGCAGTTCACCGCCGGCAGCGGAAACCTGATTCTTTCCGGGAGTTATATTGCCACGGATGCCTGGGACAGCGTTTTCCCGGGCGTCCCAAAAGCGCCGGAACAGACGCGGAGTTTTGTCCGGGAGGTGCTGGGATACCAGTGGGTGAGCAATTTCGGAGACTATTCCGGCATTGTGCAGCCCTTCGCCGGAAGCGGTCTTCCCGCAGCCAGCTACAACCGCGCCTGGAGCCCGCTGATGTACCGGGTGGAGAACCCGGACGGCCTGGCCCCGGCATCGGCCCGGACAAAAGCCATCATGCGCTACCAGGGCACCAACGTCACCGCCGCCACCTACTTCGATGCCGGCGCCTGGCGCGTCGCCGCCTTCGGCTTCCCCCTGGAGGCCTCTCCCGAACTGGAAATCCTTCTGAAAACCGTCCTCCGAAAGTTCGAAGGACAATAGAAACTCCTTTCCTATGCCGAAGAAACGTTACGTCATACTGGATGCTCTCCGAGGGTTTGCCATTCTGGGAATCATCCTTGCCAATTTCCCGGAGTTTTCGCTTTGGACCTTCTCCGACCCGGATACCTGGACGGCAAGCGACAAAGTGACCCGCATCATCCAGACTTTCCTCGTGGACGGGAAGTTCTACACGCTCTTTTCCCTGCTCTTCGGGATGGGGTTCAGCATCCAGCTTGCCAATGCCGACGGGAAACTCCGCACCTTCTACCGCAGGATGGCCGTCCTGATGCTCATCGGCATCCTGCATCTTTGTTTTCTCTGGAGTGGCGATATCCTGATGCTCTATGCCCTCTGCGGAATGTTGCTTCCGCTTTTCCGGAAACTGTCCACAAAAAAGCTCCTGCTTTGCGCAGCTGGCCTGCTCCTTCTTCCCGCTGTCCTGGATGCCCTTTTCGGGACATCCCCTGCCGACCCATTGGAACGGGAGCAATGGCGTATCTGCGCCCTCTACGGCATCACCGAAGCCAATTTCGGCACTTGGCTCGCCGATGCGGGAAGTTACAGGGAGGTGCTTCAGTTCCTCCACCAGGGCTGTGTGGAAAGGATGTGGGAGTTCGTCATCGGCCACCGTTTCTTCAAGGTCCTCGGCCTTTTCCTCATCGGCTTTGCCGCAGGACGGGAAAGGATCTATGCCGATATCAAAGGCTGCGCTCCCCTTCTCAAGCGTATCCTCACTTACGGGCTGCTTCTCGGGATTCCGCTGAGCGCCGTTTACACCTGGAGTTCCATGGGCGGGCATCCGCTTGGCAGGGTTGTACATGAAATCTTCTACCTGTTCAGTGTTTACCCCATGGGCTTTGCCTATGCTGCCGGATTCGCCCTCCTCTTTGACCGCAGCGCGGAAGCTCCCGGCTGGAAGCTTTTGTCCAGCCCCGGCAGGATGGCCTGCACCAATTATCTGGGACAGTCGGTCATGGGAATCATCCTCTTCTATGGAATCGGCTTCGGGCTGGGAAACCAGGTTGGGCTGCCAGCGACCGAGCTGATCGCCCTCGGGGTCTATGCCCTGCAGATTGCCTTCAGCCGCCTGTGGATGCGACGTTTCCGCTTCGGCCCTGTCGAATGGGTCTGGCGGATGCTCACCTACGGGGAAAGACTGCCGCTTCGTGTCAAGGAATCCTGACCCGGGTCTGCCACTCCAACTTTATTGCATAACTTCGCAGGCCGAAGGGACTTACGCCCCCCGCTGCAACCGCTGCGTGGAATCCGGAAGTTTGATGCCCAGAAGGGCAGGCCAGGCTACATCCGTTCCGGAAGTTCGATGCCCAGCAGGGCCATGGCGCTGCGAAGCGTGCGGGCCAGAACCCGGATAAGCTCCAGCCTGTACTTGAGCACCGCCTCGTCCGCTTCCCGGAGGATGGGCGTGTCGTGGTAGTACTGGTTGAACTCCTTGGCCAGCTCGTAGGCATAGTTGGCGATGACGGCAGGACTCAGCGCGGCGCCGGCCTCGGCCACCTTGGCGGGATACAGGCCCAGCAGTTTCGCAAGGCGGATTTCCTTGGCGGAAGGCTGGGCATCGGCCTGGATACTTTCGGGGCCGAAGGCCACGGTAGCCTTGCGAAGGATGCTGCAGATGCGGGCGTGCGTGTACTGGATGAAGGGACCCGTGTTGCCGTTGAAGTCGATGGACTCCTTGGGATTGAAGAGCATGGTCTTGCGCGGATCCACCTTGATGATGAAATACTTCAGGGCGCCAAGGCCGATGATATGGTACAACTTGTCCTTCTCTTCCGCAGACAGGTCTTCCAGCTTGCCGCTTTCCTCCGAGGTCTTTTTGGCCTCCAGATACATGCTCTCAATCAGATCGTCGGCATCCACCACGGTGCCCTCGCGGGACTTCATCTTGCCTTCCGGGAGCTCTACCATGCCATAGGACAGGTGGTAAATCTGGTCGGCCCAGGCAAAGCCCAGCTTCTTGAGAATGAGCTTGAGCACCTGGAAATGGTAATCCTGCTCATTGCCCACCACATATACGTGGGAATCCAGCTTATAGGTGTTGAAGCGACGCTCGGCCGTACCCAGATCCTGCGTGATGTACACGGAGGTGCCGTCTCCGCGGAGCACCAGCTTGCGGTCCAGACCGTCGGCGGTGAGATCGCACCAGACGGAGCCGTCGGCCTCCTTCTCGAAGACGCCTTCACGGAGGCCCTTCTGCACCAGTTCCTTGCCCAGGAGATAGGTCTCGGACTCGTGGTCCACCTGGTCGAAGCTGATGCCCAGGGCGGCATACGTCTCGTCAAACCCCTTGTACACCCAGCCGTTCATCATGGACCAGAGTTCCCTCACATGGGGGTCTCCGGCTTCCCAGTCCACCAGCATCCTGTGCACCTCGTCAATGATTTCGGGGTGCTCCTTCTCCATCTTGGCATAGGCCACATAGCAGTCCCCTACCAAATGGTCGCCCTTTTTGCCGGTGCTCTCCGGCGTGGCGCCGTTGAAGCACTTTTCCCAAGCGTACATGCTCTTGCAGATGTGCACGCCGCGGTCGTTCACGATGGTGGACTTGATGACCTCGTTGCCGCAGGCCTTGAGGAGACGGGATACGCTGTCCCCCAGAAGGTTGTTGCGGATATGGCCCAGATGCAGGGGCTTGTTGGTGTTGGGGGACGAAAACTCCACCATGACACGGCGGCCGGTGGCCGGCAGCCGGCCGAAATCCTCGTTGGAGGCAATCTCCTGAAGACTTTCGTTCCAGTAAACCGGCGAGAAGGAAAGGTTCAGGAAACCCTTCACGCTGTTGAAGGCCGCGATTTCCGGGACGTTGTCCACCAGCCACTGCCCGATGGCATTGCCGGTGGCGTCCGGCGCCTGGCGGGTGATTTTCAGGAGCTGGAAGGTGACCAGGGTATAGTCCCCCTCGAACTCCTTGCGGGTAACAGCTACCTGAAGCGACGACTGCGCCACTTCCGTGTTATAAATGGCTTGGATGGCCGCTGAGGCCTTCTGCTGAATAAAGGCTTCCGGCGTCATCCCAGGTACGATTTAAGAAGTTTGCTGCGGGACGGGCTCTTGAGGCGACGGATGGCCTTTTCCTTGATCTGGCGCACACGCTCGCGGGTGAGGCCGAAGCGCTCGCCAATCTCCTCCAGGGTCATTTCCTGGCAGCCGATGCCGAAAAAGCTCTTGATAATTTCGCGTTCGCGGTCGGTAAGGGTGCTCAGGGCCCGCTCGATTTCCGTATTGAGGCTTTCGTTCACCAGGCCCTTGTCGGCGCTGGGAGAATCGTCATTGGGAAGCACGTCCAGCAGGCTGTTGTCTTCCCCCTCCACGAAGGGTGCGTCCACGCTCACGTGGCGGCTGCCCACGCGGAGGGTATCGGAAATCTTGTCCTTGGGGACGTCGATCATCTCCGAGAGTTCCTCGTTGGAAGGCTGGCGCTCGTTCTCCTGCTCGAACTTGGACAGGGCCTTGTTGATTTTATTCAGGGAACCCACCTGATTCAGGGGCAGGCGCACGATACGGCTTTGCTCCGCCAGCGCCTGGAGAATGCTCTGACGAATCCACCACACGGCGTAGGAGATAAACTTGAAACCACGGGTTTCATCGAATTTCTCGGCAGCCTTGATAAGGCCCAGATTGCCCTCGTTGATAAGATCCGGCAGGCTCAGGCCCTGATTCTGGTACTGCTTGGCCACGGAAACCACGAAACGCAGATTGGCACGGGTGAGTTTCTCCAGGGCTTCCTGGTCCCCTTTGCGGATGCGCTGGGCCAGTTCCACTTCCTCGTCCGGAGTGACGAGTTCTTCACGGCCGATTTCCTGCAGGTACTTGTCCAGCGACGCGCTCTCGCGGTTGGTGATGGACTTGGTAATTTTAAGTTGTCTCATTATACAATAATAATTTCGGTCGGTTCCTTGTGTAAGAAACCGACCGGATTTCCAGTGATTATCGGCAGTTCCTTACTTGCCGAAACCAAAGTAGAATGCCCTCCCGGTCATATCTACACCTTCGATGTAAACGGCACGGGCTGCCTTCTTGGCCTTGGCAACGACATCTTCGGGGCTTGAAACGGCCGATCCGTTCACGTGGGTGATAATCCCGTCCTGCTCGGCTCCGGCCTGGGCCATCTTACCGCTTCCGGGAGAAACGATCTGCACGCCGGAACGCAAGTTCAGTGCTTTCAGCGTTTCGGGGCTGGCAGCCTTCAGGCGGGCACCGTAAAAGGCAATGGAGCCATCGATATCCGTTTCTCCGTTCTGCTGGGCGGCGGCCATGAATTCTACCGTAGTCTCGTACTGCTTTCCGTCACGGATATAGGCGATCACCGCCTTGTCCCCGGGATGGTAGCTGCTCACCTTGGCCTGAACGGAAGAAGCGTCCGTAATCTTTTGACCGTCAATGGCCACGATGACGTCGTTCTTCCGGAGGCCGGCCTTTTCTGCGGCAGTTCCTTTCAAAACCTCGTTAATATATACGCCGTTTACGGAGGAAAGTTTCATTTCGTCGGCAATTTTCTTGTCCACCGTACCCATGGTGATGCCCAGCACGGCACGCTTCACGGAGCCATAGTCCATCAGGTCTTCGGCCACCCGCTTGACAATGTTCACGGGAACGGCGAAGGAATAGCCGGTGTAGGAGCCGGTCTGGGAGACGATGGCGGTGTTGATGCCCACCAGTTCACCTTTCTTGTTCACAAGGGCGCCGCCGGAGTTGCCGGGGTTCACGGCCGCATCGGTCTGGATAAAGGACTCGATCTTGAATTCGCCGGAATAGTCCGGCATGCTGCGGCCCTTGGCGCTCACGATACCGGCCGTGATGGTGGAACGGAGCTGCGCGCCCAGCGGAGAGCCGATGGCCAGCACCCATTCACCCAGCCGCAAGGCATCGCTGTCGCCCAGCGGGATGACGGGAAGGTCGGTGGCATCCACCTTGATAATGGCCACGTCCGTTGCCGGATCCGTGCCCACCACGGTGGCGTCGTACTGCTGGTTGTTGTTCAGCGTCACCTGGATTTTGCTGGCTCCGTTCACCACATGGTTGTTGGTGACGATGTAGCCGTCGGGGCGGATGATGACGCCGCTGCCGCTCCCCTTCTGCTCACGCTGCTGCGGGAAGGCGTATTCATCGCCGAAGAAGAAACGGAAGAACGGGTCGATGGTCTGATACTGCTGACGGCTCTGGACCGTCACCTCTACATATACGACAGCCTCCACGGCACTTTCTGCCGCGTAGGTGAAGTCCGGATAATCGGAATCTGCCAAATTGACAGTTCGATATTCTACAGAACGGCCGTTTTCGTCAGTGACGACGGTTACTTGCTGGTCCTCGGCCGGAGAGGACGGCTCCATGGCTTTTACCACGCCGAAGGCGGTGAGACCGCCGGCCAGTACAGATAATAGTACACTCATGCTCGTTTTCATTGTATAGAAATGTTTATTCTTTTTTTCCGCTGACAAAAAAATCAAAACTTATGCCATTTGCGAGAAAATGATTATATTTGTGAGTTGACAAACGAGATAATTAAAAAGAAAGCGATATGAATCTGACCATTTCCAGCACCAATCTCCTGAAGGCCCTGATGGATGTATCCAAGGCCATTCCGTCCAAGTCTCCGCTTCCCATCCTGGAGAATTTCCTTTTTGTCCTGAAGGATGGCAAGTTGGAAATCACGGCATCGGACAGTGAACTCACCCTGCGCACCGCCATCGAGGTGGAGGGGGAAGCGGAAGAAGGCTCCATCGCCGTTCCCGCCCGCCACATGATCGACCTCCTGAAAGAACTGCCGGACCAGCCAGTGGGCATCAAGACGGTGTCGGAAAGCTCCTTCGAGTGCAGCTGGGCCAGCGGTAACTCCGTGCTCCCCTATTTCCCGGCCGCAGACTATCCGGAAATCAAGGGGACCGGTGAGGACGCCCTCAAAGTCACCTTCCCGGCAGAAAGCCTGGTGGACGGCATCCAGAGCACCATCTACGCCACCGCGGACGACGAGATCCGCCCGGCCATGAACGGTATTTTCTTCGACATCGAC
>OCTW011479563.1_pt1 | contig 17498 bp, 15 predicted proteins | sample 1539671 | NCBI WGS metagenome assembly OCTW01 (sample SAMN02144230, study PRJEB22623) | gut metagenome | biome: sheep rumen | host: Ovis aries | place: New Zealand
CCTTGAAGACTACGAGGTTGATAGGCACCGAGTGTAAGTGTGGTAACACATTCAGCTGAGGTGTACTAATAGGTCGAGGGCTTATTCAAAAGAAACAGATGATTCTGCTATCGTCTTAAGTATGATACTTGTTAGATAATTATAATGACAACGATTTCGCTGTTTGTATGAGGTTTTGAAGGTACATAAAACTTCAAAGTAGGGGCTTGGTCAAATGGTATGATAGGGGTCTCCAAAACCTTTGGTGGGAGTTCGATTCTCTCAGCCCCTGTTTCGAAAGAAATGTTTAGAACAGTCTTATGGCTGTTTTTTTTTGCGCTTTTCTATAATAAAACCCGTATCACTTTATTGATGGTAATACGGGTTTTTACATATAAATATTTGATGTATGAAATGTATATAATGGATTGTAATATGGTTTAGTAATTATTATGGTCATGAATTAAGAAATTCAGCGAGCTTTTCAGCGTGGTTTGCAGTATGGATGATACGACCTGCTGAGCATGAACGAAGGAATCTTATCGCCTCGGAGCGGTGTACTCCCATTCTGTAGAGTGGCTTTTCACGGAGTTGGTCGTCAGGAAGAAATATAATCTCTCTGTGGCTTCCGACAGCTTCCATTGCTTCCTCGAGGCGGAAGGAGAAAAGCTGCGCATCGCTAAAACGATAGAGGTATGTTGCTGCACTTTCATCAGTGTAGAGTTCAACAGCACAGCAGTTGTTACCATAGGCGGCAAGCCAGTATTTACCTTCTTCAGCGGTGCGGAATAGACCTTTCTGTGTGTATGGTGCTTCAGCGGTTATGGCGGAGATGAGTGAATTACGCTTCTTTACAATGTCACCGGCATATTTTATACAACGTTCTGCAAAAGGCTGAGTATCGTAGCCCATTTTACCAAAGGAATAGAGCTCACCGGTGCGCATGGATATATTTATCTGATAGCCGTTAAGATTGATATTTGCTGCAAAGCATAAAGGAATACGGACTGCCTGACTGCTTTCCGGAAGGATGCAGACTGAGTCCGGATAAAGAGATATACGGCCTCGTCCCTGCTCGGCCGGAGAAACCGATGTTGCAGGAATCTGAAATTCGCCGGCGCAATCCATTATGCATTCTTCTTCGATGAAAAGAGAGTCCAAAGAACGCGCATTAAAGCATTTTGAAAACTCCTCACAGAAGCCGTCAAACGAATGACCGAGCATGGAAACTGTGAGAGTAGTACCATTCAAAAGATATATGTAAACTCTGAAATTATTTGGTATAAAACGGATGATATCAGCATAGTCAATGAAACCTGCAGGCGTCTTAAAGCCTTCCGAGTCAATTGTAAGGGGTGCATTATCATAGTGCTTTCCTGTAGAACTGATATCCAGGTTTGCGTTATAATCCATTGAAACCTCCTATAATTCTTTGTACTGTATTGTGAGGTACATAAAAACCTTTTATAAATTAAGAATGATCAGATAACACATAAACCCGGACGATAGACATCCGGGTTTTCTGTTTTAAACTGTTCTTAGTATTTCAGGTTTATAATATGCAATAGAATAAATTACAATTTGGCACCGCAGTTTCCGCAGAATTTTGTACCCGGTTCGTTCTCATAACCGCAGGCAGGGCATTTTCCTGTGGCTACAGGCTGTGGTGCATTCATTGGTGTTCCGCATTCACCGCAGAATTTGAGTCCGAGAGCAACCTCTGCTCCACAGTTAGGACAACGGTTAGTGCCGAGAGGAGCACCGCATTCGTTACAGAATTTTCCTGTTCCGGCAGGCTTGCCACAGCGAGGACATACGGTCGTGCGGGTTTCAATCTTGCCCTGCCATACAACGGCTGTTTCGGCAGCTTCATCTATATTTCTCTGCATAGCACGGGCTCTTGCCTGAGCAACGTAGCTTGCTTCTCTAGGTGCACATTCGGTACATAGACCCTGCTCATCATTCCAGCAATCAGCGCAAACCCATTTATTGCAGGCAGGACATTTTCTGAACATAGGTCTGACTTCTTCCTGAGCCTGATCAAAGGCAGCTTCGTGCTCTTTGCGCCAGGCAGGAGACTGCTCGTTCAGACGATCGCCCAGTATAGAACTTCCACGTTCAAGAGAATATCCGAGATCGCCGACACGGTTATTCATGAGTCCGCCAAGCATAGCGGAGAATCCACCAAAACGCTCGGTCTTTTTCTTCTTTTCATAGGTTGTTGATTCCTGAAAAGTACTCTTAAATCCATTGCCGCAGCAGTCGCAGAAAAATTCAAACTGAAAACCGGCTTCGGTTGAAAGATCATTATGATTTCTTGTGAATGAATGTAACATTTGTAACCCCTCCTATAAAACTTTATAGCCATATATGTTGCCAAACAAATTGACTTCTTTATCAAAACATTCCATTTGTCTGACAAATCCCATAGCTTGATTATACAATAAAGAGTGTGATTTGCATACTAAAAATTGAAATTATTATCAGATTAGTCCGATAAAATATATATTTTTGGAATGTTAATAAGATAAGTGAAGAAGTCATATTTTAACCCTGAATGAGCTGTATTTTTTTACAGATGAGAATAAAAATAAAGATTATAAAATAATGATTAATTAATATTGATAAAACTTAATGAAGGCTTAATTGAAATAAGAAAATCAGCAATATAATATATATTTGAGATGAGTATTAAATCATATAAGAGAGTAAATGCCGACGTATATTATTCATGTTATTCATGAGGCTCTCTAAAGATAAATAATACTCAGTATGGAATATTGAAGGTTCACAGATGTGTGAAGGAGGAAATCTATGTATACTAGTAAGAAATACGGTATTCTTATTATAATTATGGCTGTGATCATATTTCTGGGAATACTGACGGGCTGTGGCAAAAGTGATGACAACAAAAAGAACTCATCATCGGATGGAGAGATGAGCAGCAGAGAGGTTGGCGATACTGAGGAAGACGCTAACGAAGATAAAAAATCCAAAGAGGATTCAGAAAGTGGAACTGACAAACAGGAGGAGCTTTCTTCTGAGGAAGTTGAAGCAGGTGAATATAAAACTCCGGAATATATAGATGATGATAATGATGAGGCGAAGAACTGCAAGGAGAAGATGATAAAGCTGAGCGGCAGGAAGAGTGACCTCTATCAGATAGATGAGGACTGCTATTACAGAGGAGACAGATATATTATGTATTTCCGTAAAGGCACCGTTATAAGCGGTGACTGTGCAGAGGCTGTCGAAGAAGTTATGGGCAGACTCGAGGAAATGTACGGCATGAGCTATATTAAAACAGATTATCTGACGAACTATCCGTGGAGAAGAACGTATTTCTCACAGACCAGCTTTAACAGTATAAATACCGATAATGAAAAGGTGAATATCCTTGTACTGCCTGATACGGGTGATGGTTCTGTTGAGGGTGCGACCGATTCGGTAGTTGTCTTATTTGATCATGATCTTGATAATGAAAAGGCTGATTTCTGCAGAGTTTTCCATGAAATGACACATGCACTGAGGCGTCGTCAGGGCGGCTTTATGGGTGATATTTTCGAGGAGGGAGTAGCGCTTTATTCTGAAGAAAAGCTTGCAAAAGAGTATAATCTCGGAGACTGGACTCTGATACAGTATGTCAAGACCGATGACTACTATTCTGATTTTGATGATTCAGCAATGCTGAGTGACCCTGTAGGTGCGTATAAGGACATGGAGCTTGATGATCAGCAAAAACTGCTTCCTGAGTATCATTATGGCTACAGACTTGTGACCTTCCTGGTCGATAATTATGGAATAGATATCATCAAAAAGATCAGTGATACTTCAAATAAATACGATTATGACTACGGATATGTTGATATCGAAATAGATATCATCAAGGAAGCCACGTCTGATGATGTATTTGATAAATTTGCTCAGTGGGTACCACAGGGCTGGGCTGAACACAGCAAAGAAGTGGTCGATTATGTTACTCAGTTTGACGAGCAGTAAAATATGAGGTTGATGAATCCCGGCGATTCCTATATGATATGTAGATAGAAATACTGATCATTTTGAACCATATTGCATGGATGGATAAATGAATGTTTATATGCAATTATGCAGATAGAATCGGATATAATACAGAAGTGCAGGTAAATAATCATGCGTATTATAGAAATGCAGTTAAATGATCAGTCGTAATACAAAAATGCAGTAAAAATCAGAATAGGGATTGTCACAATGAAGGATTCGGATGTAAAGAAAAAAGCGGTTATCTTCGATATGGATGGTACGATACTTGATACCGAGAGGATATATCAGAAATATTGGAGAATGGCGGCGGAAGAGCTTGGTTACAAGCTGAAAGATGAGGATTATCTGGGACTCAGGAGTCTCGGGCATGCATTTGCGCCGGGAAGGTTTCTTCAGATGACCGGAGATGAAAAAGCTTATACCAGTATCAGATCTAGACGCAAGGAGCTGATGAAGCCGCATATGGACAGTATTGATATACCCGTGAAACCGTATGCGGCTGAGGCTCTCAAAAAGCTTAGGGCAGCCGGCTTTCGTCTGGCGATTGCTACTGCAACAAATATAGAATTGACGGAGGAATATCTGGGACGTGCAGGACTGAGAGAGTATTTTGATGAAATTATCTCAGCGTGGATGGTTGAAACAGGAAAGCCTGCACCGGATATTTATCTGTATGCCTGTGAAGTTCTTGGCGTGAGACCTGAGGACACCTTTGCTGTTGAGGATGCGCCGAACGGAGTTATTTCTGCAGCAACGGCGGGATGCAGGACCATCATGGTGCCTGACATGACAGAGCCGGATACGGAGCTGATGGAGAAAATCATTTATCGCGCCGATGACCTCCTTCGGGCGGCGGAGTATATCATTTCCGAAGTATAATACTTCGAATCATAAAATTTTGGATAAAAAGATGATTCGTATACAGAATATGGTTTTTCGCAAATCGTTACGGCAGATAAGACTGCGGTCAATTCGCCGGTCTATAACGTGTTATAATAAAGATAAATATTAAAATGATAAAAAACAGGTTGCAATATTACCTGTTTTTTATTATATTACATATGTTTATTGACAGGGTAATATATTTCGTGCTGTCATACTAAAAAGGGATCATAATGATCCTGTCATAAAAATACACAGTGCCTTCGGACAGCTGATACCGATTCTGTAATCTATATATCGCATGTATCGGATTGTACATGCTTGTCGCGTGGGTTAAAAGGGAAACAGGTGAGAATCCTGTACGATCTCGTCACTGTATTTGGGGAGTATATGATACGGCAGTGATATAAAAAAACGGTCAGATGATTGATGTTATCATAAAACAATCTGTCTCGCTGTTTTCTTTATATGGACTGCGGTCACTGAACCTGTATGCTGGAAAAATGATGATCAGAGGATAGTTGAAACTGATCGACGGACGTTATATGTAATTGGTTTGGGAAGGCTTTCATATATGTTGATGCATAAGCCAGGAAACCTGCTGGGTATTTGGTACAGAAGCTATAATGCTTCAGATCACGAGGAATTGGTCGTACTGTTCATTTCTTGAGTTATATTTCTCTAGAAAAAGAAATATGCTTCAGGATTTCTTTTGTTGTGTGAACAAAGGAAAAAGTCTTCCATATTTCCCGTGAAAAAATGTAATAATGATTTCTAATCGCTTGCCGTATGTGTTCAGTAAATAGCTGTTTCTTGTCATTTACAATAACGCAACGGTGAACGTTTGGGATAGATATTCGCACATGCGAAAAGAATGGAGGATTTTTCAATGAAAAAGAAGAGTTTGATCGCTTTACTGGTTGTGCTTTGCTTATGCATGATCTGTGCCTGCGGCAAGAAGGATGACGACAAGAAGGATGACAAGACAGAGGCAACAACCGCGAAGACAGATGCCACAACAGAGGCACCTACAGATGATACAACAGAGGCAACAACAGAAGCGACAGAAGCAACAACAACTACAACAACTGAAGCTACATCTGAGGATGTAACAGAGGAAGAAGAGGAAGAGAACTATGAGACAGGTGATGCGTCACTTGACGATCCTAGAAACGCTGATAATATCGGCGAGAAGGAAATTCTTGTAGTAAGCTTCGGAACAAGCTTCAATGATTCAAGAAGACTTACAATCGGTGGTATTGAAGCTGCAATCGAGAAGGCTTATCCTGACTGGAGCGTAAGACGTGCATTTACAGCTCAGATCGTCATTGATCATGTAGAGAAGCGTGACGGTGAAAAAATTGATAACGTTAAAGAGGCTCTTGAAAGAGCAGTTGCAAACGGTGTCAAGACACTTGTTATCCAGCCTACTCATCTTATGAGCGGTTTTGAGTTTGATGAACTTGTAGAAACAGTTCTGGATTATTCTGATCTGTTTGAAAATATTGAAATAGCTGATCCACTCCTTACATCTGATGAGGACGTTGAGAGGGTTGCATCTATCATCGCAAAGGATACAGCTTCTTATGATGATGGCGAGACAGCTATCTGCTTCATGGGTCACGGTACAGAACATGAGTCAAATGCAGTTTATACAAAGATGCAGGAGACACTTAAGAACCTTGGCTATGATAACTACTATATCGGTACTGTAGAGGCTGAGCCTTCATTCCAGGATGTTATCGACATCGTTAAGAAAGCAGGAAAATATAAGAAGGTCGTTCTTAAGCCACTCATGGTTGTTGCAGGTGATCATGCAAACAACGATATGGCAGGCGATGAAGATGATACATGGAAGACTCTCTTCGTAAATGAAGGTTTTGAGGTTGAGCCTGTCATATCAGGTCTCGGACAGATTTCTGAGATCCAGGATATCTATGTAGAGCACACAAAGGCTGCAATCGAAAGCCTTAATAAGTAATCATTTATTAAACCCTGCCGCATTATGCGGCGGGTTTTGACAGCAGCTACGGCTGATCAAAAAAGAAAGAAGTTTAATATGATGCGGAGATTTTTATCAAACAAGAAAAACACATTAGTCGTTCTTATAATGGTATTTACCCTTGCTCTTACCGGATGCGGTAAGGATGAGAAGGACGACAGTAAGAAGGACACAGCAACTACTGCACAGACTGTGGTAACTTCTGAGGAAGGTACAACAACTGAGACGGCTGCCGGTACGACAGAAGCTACATCTGACGAGAGGACCACAGCAGAGTCAACTGAGGACAAGACTGAGAAGACTACAGCTGAATCGACTGAGGACAAGACTGAGAAGACTACAGCTGAATCAACTGAGGACAAGACTGAGAAGACTACAGCAGAATCAACTGAGGATAAGACCGACAAGACTGAGGCTTCTTCGGACAGTAATATTGCCGATTCTTCAGAAATGGTTGAAGCTGAGGATGTCACTGATGAAAATATGACACCGATCACACCTGATATGGTTCTGGTTGGCGAATATGACATCGATGTCCTTTCGAGTTCTTCAATGTTCAAGATAGTAAGTACAAAGCTTGCTGTTAAAGACGGAAAGTTCACTGTTACAATGACCATGGGTGGCAAGGGATATCTCTATGTTTATCCGGGTACTCCGGAGGAGGCCGCTGCTGCCGATGAAAGTGCATATATTCCTTTTGTTGAGGATGAAGAAGGAAATCATACCTTTACATTTGAGATTCCTTCTCTTGACACTGAGATCAAATGTGCTGCTTTCAGCAAGAAGAAGGAAAAGTGGTATGACCGAAGCCTGTGCTTCCTTAGCAGTAAGCTGACACGCGGGGATTATAATGAGGGCTTCCTTATTACACCGGGTAAGCTTATTCTGAATGATGGAATATACTCTGCGGATGTTAACATTACAGGCGGATCAGGCAGGGCAGGTATTGAATCTCCTGCAAAGCTTGAGATAAAAGATGGTGAGATATTTGCAACCATAGTCTGGAACAGCAGCAATTACGATTATATGATCGTTGGTGGTGAAAAATACGATGCTCAGATCGTTGATGATCATTCGACCTTCACGATACCTGTGATCGCATTTGACTACAGACAGGTGGTTACTGCTGATACGACAGCTATGAGCAAGCCTCATGAGATCGAGTATTCGCTGAGATTTGATTCGAAGAGTATCAAGCCGGCTGAGTAATCACATGATTTGACGCGAAAACACATAAAATATATAATATGATCATAATGCATCTTCCGTAGGGCTTTGCATAATGGAAACGCAGTTTCCGGCTATATAAAAATGATCATGAAGAGGAAATGGATATGAATAGAAGCAGATCTAAAATAATTATATTTTTTATGCTTTTGTTCATGTCCATTTCTTTATTTGGATGCGGCAGCGGATCGAATGGTGATGAAGAATCAGAGAGTATCGATATTAAGGTGGTTGAGGAAACTCTGTATGGGCATGCGCTGACGGGAAGTCTTGAACTGGAATATGCGAAGGAATATTCGGTAAGCTTTTATGAGGGCGGTCTGACACTTATCACTGTCGGAGAAGACCGATTTCTGCTACTTGATGATGAGCTGCAAGATGGTGATAAAGAGGATGCTTCAACTCAGATAAATGATGAGGTGAACAACGATGATCCGAATAATGATAAGAGTAATGATGAACCGGTGAGCGTGAGTCATGATAGTGGCTCTGTTAATAATACCGGGCTTCCGGAGGAAGCAGTCCGTGACGAAAAGGACGGTAAGCTGGTAATCCTCAGGAAGCCGCTGAAAAATATTTATGTTGCATCGTCATCCGTTCTGGATTTCTTCGATGTACTGGATGCACTTGATATGGTTACGATGACCAGTACAAAGGCTGAGGACTGGTCAATCGACAAGATAAAGAAGCTTGTCGAGGATGATGAAATAAGCTATGTGGGAAAATACAGCATGCCGGATTACGAGTATATTCTTGATGATGAATGCAGTCTTGCAATAGAAAATCAGATGATATATCACAGTCCGGAGACGAAGGAGAAGCTTGAAGCTTTGGGAATTCCGGTACTGGTTGAACGTTCCAGTCTTGAGGAGAATCTTCTCGGAAGGATGGAATGGATCAAATTATATGGGGTATTAACGGGCAGGCTGGATGAGGCCGAAGAAGTATTTGAAGATCAGCAGGAGATGCTGAAAGGTATAGAAGACAGTTTAAAGACTGATCAGGATAAACAGGGAAACACTAACAGTGAAATTAAAGCTGTTTTATTTTATATAAATGCGAGTGGTATACCGTCGGTGCGTAATCCTGGCGACTACATGGTTGACCTTATAAAGATCGCCGGTGCAGAGTATACCTTTGATGAGCTGGCGGAAGATTCGAGCAAGACATATATAAATATACAGATGGAGGAGTTCTACGCGCAGGGCGCCGACACGGATGTTATGATATATAACAGTAATTTTGGTGCGGCACCGGAAACAACAGACGATCTGGTAAAGCAGGATGCCATCCTTGCCGATTTTAAGGCTGTAAAGAATAAAAATGTCTGGTGCTACAGCCAGGACAGCTACCAGCAGCCTACAAAGCTTCCGGAGATGGCGCTGGAGATGTATAAAATATTTAAATTTGTGAGATGCGGCGGCGATGAACCGGAGCTCGTATATTTTTATAGACTCAAGTAGGAATCAGAAGATGAATAACAGCAAAATACGCGACAACAGAATAAAGAGATATGTGATCTGCTTTACAGTACTGACTTTGCTGCTTGCAGTATTCTTTGTTATCTCTGTGAAGGCAGGAAGTGTCAATGTTTCATGGAAGACTCTCTTTTCGGCGTTTGCCGGGAAGAATGGGATAAAGCAGAAGATCGTCATGGATATCAGACTTCCTAGGGCTATAGCTGCCATATTTATGGGCGGGGCTCTGGGAATAGCCGGTTTTATGCTGCAGAGCTTTTTCAATAATCCGATCGCGGGCCCTTTTGTTCTCGGGATATCGTCCGGCGCAAAGCTTGCGGTTGCCGTACTTATGATATTTTTCATGAAGACAGGTACCGAGGTCGGTTCGATTGTAATGATCTTTGCGGCGTTTCTCGGTGCGATGATATCGATGTCATTTATACTGCTTATATCAAGCAGGATAAGGAATTCGTCGATACTTATAGTCTGCGGCGTAATGATAGGTTACATATGCTCGGCAATCACTGATCTTATGATCAACTTTGCGGCGGATTCGGACATAGTCAATCTTCACAGCTGGTCAGTCGGAAGCTTTTCGGGAATTGGCTGGGAGAGTGTGAAGATAATTACGATAGTTATACTGGTCTGTGTGTTCTGCGTATTTCTCATATCAAAGCCTATGGAGGCTTATGGCTTCGGAGAGAGCTACGCTAAGAGTATGGGCGTAAATATAAAGCGTTTCAGGCTGGAGATGATAATCCTTTCCAGTGTTCTTTCGGCATGCGTAACAGCCTTTGCGGGTCCGATATCGTTCCTCGGAGTTGCGGTTCCGCATCTTGTAAGAAGTATCTTCAAGACTTCAAAGCCGATACTGCTGATACCTGCGTGTTTCCTCGGTGGAGCTGTATTTTGCATCTTTTCGGATCTTATGGCCAGGATACTTTTTGCACCAACGGAAATATCAATCAGCACTGTAACATCAATACTCGGTGCCCCTGTGGTTATATTTGTTATGATCTCGGGAAGGAGGCGGAGAGATGGATGATAAGAAGAAACAGGATGTGATCATGAAGAATGATGAAGCCGGAAAAAATGTTGGGAATGAGAATGATCAGGCTCTGCGTATGAGAGAACATGCGGGTGATATGAATGTTCAGGTTCTGCGAACAGAAGAACTAAGCGTAGGGTATAAGAATAAATGCATAGTCAGTGATATCAATCTCTCAGTTGGTAAAGGCGAGATAGTTACGCTTGTCGGTTCAAACGGCTGCGGCAAATCAACTCTGCTCAGGACTATTGCAGGGCAGCAGAAGGCTCTTGCCGGAAGGATCATGATAGATGGTCGCGATATCAATGAATACAGCGATATGACTCTCGCACAGAAGATTTCTATTCTTCTGACGGACAGGGTGGCTCCGCTTCTGATGACTGCAAATGATGTGGTGTGCAGCGGAAGATATCCTTATACCGGCATGCTCGGAATTCTTTCTTCAGAGGACAAGGAGAAAGTTGAGGAGATAGTTGAACTTACGGGAATAGAGAGTCTTCGTGATATGTATTTCAGTGAGCTCAGCGACGGACAGAAGCAGAGAGTGATGCTTGCAAGGGCACTCTGTCAGGAACCGGATATACTCATAATGGATGAACCGATGACCTTCCTCGATATCAAATACAAGAAGGAGCTGGTTGATATCATCATACGTCTCCGGGAGGAGAAGAAGCTGACCATGGTTATATCGCTTCACGAGCTTGATGTGATAAAAGAGTTTTCGGACAGGGCCGTATGTATCAAGGACGGACACGTTGATAAGACAGGTAATCCGTCGCAGATACTGGAGGATGAGTATATCAAATATCTTTTTGATATCCGGTGAAACATGTACAGAAGCATATAATACATGAAAGAATGTGAAATGCGTGAATAAACATACATGAATATATGATCTTTGAGAATTATTATGTTGCGATTGAATCATGAAAGACAATAAATCGATAATTGTGATAATAAAGATTATATGATAAGATTGCTAGTATCGGGTATTTGTTTACCTGATTAAATAAAGGTTTAAAAGGTTTTTAGGAGGATTTAAGATGCTTGATGAGATCACAGCCCAGTTTCAGAAGATAGATGATTTTATTTATTATCCTGTACTCATGATCGTTCTGATCGTTGCGGGAGTGTATTTTACATGCCGAACGAATGGCGTACAGATCAGGCTTTTCAAGGAGTCATGCAAGCTGATAGGCGATAAGAGCAATGAGAAGGGAAGAGTTTCTTCCTTCCAGGCACTTATGGTTTCAACAGCATCAAGAGTAGGTACGGGAAATATTATCGGCGTATCGACTGCAATCTGCCTCGGAGGTCCGGGAGCATGCTTCTGGATGTGGATCATGTGCATCATCGGTGCGGCATCTGCATTTATGGAGAGTACTCTTGCACAGATATATAAGCGCAGGGATGCTGACGGAAACAGCTATGGCGGACCGGCTTACTATATCGAGAAGGCATACCATTCAAAGAAGATGGCGAAGCTTTTCTGCGCCTGCCTTATAGCAACCTACGCAGTTGGTTTTAACCTTCTCTGTTCATACAATCTTCAGTCGTCCTTCCAGACCTATGATTTTTATGATAATACAATAACTCCGTATGTTGTCGGTTTAGTGATCGCTATATTTGTAGGTATATGTATAGCCGACGGCGGCAAGAGAATTGTAAAGCTGACCAGCCTGATCGTGCCTGTTATGGGTATCGCTTATGTTGTTCTTTCGTTTATCGTTATGTTTGCAAATATAAAAAATGTACCGGACATGTTTGCTAAGATATTTGGAGATGCCATCGATTTCAAGTCGATATTCGGCGGGATGGCAGGTTCGTGCATGATTCTCGGTATCAAGAGAGGTCTCTATTCGAACGAAGCCGGCGTTGGATCTGCTCCGAATGCATCCGCATCAGCAGATGTAAGCCATCCGGTTAAGCAGGGACTTGTTCAGACAATCTCTGTTTATATCGATACTATGATAATTTGTACTGCAACTGCATTTATGTGTCTTGCAAGCGGTACTGACTATAATGCCGGGGTTTCCGGTGCACCTTATGTTCAGAATTCAATCGAGACTGTTTTCGGAAGCGTCGGACCTGTATTTATCACTACAGCAATGGTTCTGTTCGCTTTCACGACACTGCTCGGAAACCTGTACTACGTTGATAATGCACTTATATTTTTGAATAATAATATTGCACTGAGCAGCAAGTTTAAGAAGGTATTCAGGACAGAGTGCGTTGTGATGATATTCCTTGGCGCAACCGTTTCAGTTGATATTGCATGGGCGATAGCGGATATTACGATGGGTGCGCTGACGCTTATCAATCTTCCGGCATGCGTCATACTCAGCGGATATGCCATAAAGGCGCTGAAGGATTATGAGAGGCAGAAGAAGGAGAAGAAGGATCCGATATTTAAAGCGTCTGATATCGGAATGAATGCTGATGAGCTTGATTTCTGGAAGGATGCTCCTGAGACAGCTGAGATGACAGAAGAGGCTGCGGCAGCGGAGTAAAAAGGGGGGATACGTATGTTATCACGTGAAGAACATCTTGATAAAGTGTTAAATATAAGAACCGCCGATGACCTTGAAGAGATCAGAGGCTTTGAGAACCATACATATCAGGGGACGGATTATATAACCCTTGATATCATCATGGATATGCTCGAATTGGGTGAGAATGATGTGCTGGTCGATCTGGGCTGCGGACTCGGAAAGGTTATTTACTATGTCAATCATAAGATAGGCTGCAAGACTATCGGAGTCGAGGGTGACGACAGGATTTACAAGCTTCTCTGTGAGAATGATAAGGCTTACAAGAATAAGGGGATGAATCTGGGCGGAAATGTGCTTGTGCTCGGAAGCAGCGGAGCACCTGTAAGGATAGTGAACAGCAGGATTGAAAATATAATCAGTTTTTCGGAACAGATACTTGATGGTCATCAGTTTACCGAGGATGGATCGCTGTATTTTTACATCTTCAATCCGGTGCCTGCGGATGTCCTTAAGACCTTTATTGCGAGAGTTATCGAGGAAGCAGGAGAACATCATTTCGGAAGCAAGAAGCTCTGCTTTGTTTTCTATTACATGACGCCGGAATATCAGGCGGTTGTCAGAAGCTTCCCACTTAAACTCGAAATGATCAGCAAGCTGAATGATTACTACAAGGACGAGTACGAGAAGTGCTGCGTTTACAGACTATAAAAGATCAAGTATCTCCCTGCAGATATCATCAACACTCTTACCGTTAACGTCGACTGTATAGTCGGCAGCGGCCTCATATCTCGGACGGCGCTTCTCCATAAGCTCGGCGATGTATGGGACATTCATTTTGCCATGGAGAAGAGGACGGTCGTCGAAATCCTTTAAACGTTCATAGATGGTTTCAGGTGAAGCGGAGAGAAGAATTATCCTGCCGCTTTCTTTCATGATTCGGACGTTTTCGTCGCGAAGGATCGCTCCACCGCCGCAGGAAACGGCCTTTCTGCCTTCGAAGGACAGCTGTGTGATAAGCTCGGTTTCCTTATCTCTGAAATATGTCTCACCCTTGGTGGCGAAAATATCATTGATCGACATTTTCTCCTGGTCGGCGAGGATGGCATCCATTTCAACTCTTTCCATTCCTGTAAGTTCATGAAGTCTGGCACAGACAGCGCTCTTGCCGGAACCCATGAAACCGATTAAATATATATTGTTCATTATGTTGCCTTTCATGATTTAAAACATATTCATTGTCATATGCCGGAGAGAAGCATTATCGAAGCTGACTAAGAGGCAAATGACTATGGTTTATTAAGTTAGAAATACAATTCCTTGATGGTACCGGTTGGCATCTCGTGACCGGTCCATATCTTAAAGCTTTCGGCTCCCTGATATAGAAGCATATACATACCGTTGAAGGTACTGCAGCCGGCTTCCTTTGCAAGACGGAGAAGCTTGGTTTCTGCAGGCTCATATATTACATCCGAAACTACAAGAGAAGGACGGAAGAGCGATGCGTCTCTGAAATATTCATCCTTGATAACACATGCGTCAACCTTTGGAGCCATACCAACGGAGGTTCCGTTTACAAGTATGTCAGCCTCGGCAATGGCGTTCTTTAATATATTTTCATCATCAAAATCATAGAGAGAAACCTTGCATGAGGTTCTTTCGTTAAGCTGGCTGACTATACGCTCCGCTCTGCCGAAGAACTGGTCGCGAATGCTGAAGACCTTGATCTCCGCAACATTATCGAGAGCAGCCTGAACCAGGATGGCGCTTGCGACGCCGCCTGCACCGAGAAGAACCATCTTCTTACCCGGAAGAGGGAAACCTGCGTCCTCTGCAGCGCGCATAAAGCCAATACCGTCTGTGGTGTAGCCTGTGAAGATTCCGTTATCGTTTACAACAGTATTTACGGCGCCGGATATTTCAGAACCGATATCGAGCTTGTCGCAGAGCTCACACATAAGATTCTTGTTTGGCATCGTAAGATTGAAGCCGCGGACGCCGAGGGTGCGGAGTCCTTCAACGGCAGTTTTTAGTCCGTCAGTATCAACCTCAAAGCAGAGATATCTGTAATCGAGGTCGAGGAGCTCGAAGGATTTATTGTGCATAAGCGGTGATTTGCTGTGTTTTACAGGGCTTCCGAGAAGACCGGTAAGAACAGTAGTGCCTGTGATTTCTTTCATGGTGTTGCCTTTCTGTTTTTTATAAATGTAATAAACATAGTATATAATATTTCAAGAAACGTAAAAGAGCAACTATAAATATCATGTTGTACGGAAGATTGTGTTTATAATATGGGCAAAATGTGGTAATATAAATATGTTATGAGCAATCAACATTATGATTGTCACACGGGTTAAAAGTTGTGATATATAAGTGCCGGTGTGATGATAGACATTATGTTGTGGTGAGCACTTGGGGAGCTTTGCCCATGAAGAAATAAAACGTAAGGAAATGAGAAGTATATGTCACCACGAGTTATACTTGCTTCGCAGTCGCCGAGGAGGCAGGAGCTGCTGAAGCACATATATAAATATTTTGAAATAGTACCATCAAATGCATCGGAGGATATAGCGGAGGCTGATCCGGCAAGGCTGGTTGAAAGGCTGTCGGAGATAAAGGCTAAGGAGGTTTTCAATCGGGTTCAGGACGAGGCGGATATGGTGCCTGAAATGACCGGCATGAAGAGGCTGTCAAGGATGTTTAAGGCGAGCAAGCTGGCAGACACAGATGATCTTATGGTTATAGGGGCGGATACGATAGTCGTGCTTGATGGGGAGATACTCGGAAAACCTAGGGATGAGGAAGACGCCGTAAATATGCTTAAGAGACTGCAGGGTAGAGAACATGAGGTTTATACAGGTGTTACTGTGATCTGCAATGCGGGTAATACTGAGTTTTCAAAAGCAGGAACACAGAAGGTTATGAAAAATGATGTTCGGACCGATGGTGAGATGATGGCTGCCGGTATTAGTTCTTTGGCGGATGATAGTGAAACAAAAAATATCAGTAATAATGATCATCGGGCCGGAAGTGTTGGTGTTTATGGATGCACTGATATAATTGTAGAAGAGATAGCCGGTACATCAGTCAGAAGAATCACATTTCATGAGAAGACAACGGTTCATATTGCTGCAATGTCGGATGAAGAGATAAAGAAATATGTTGAGACTGGAAATCCGCTTGATAAGGCGGGATCTTATGGGATACAGACTGTATTTACCAAGTATGTAAGCGGAATAGAGGGCGACTACAATAACGTTGTCGGCCTGCCGGTTGCGAGGTTATATGCAGAGTTGAAGATGTTTAAATCTGTGTGATTGCGATATGGATGACGAAATTATGATAGTGTGATTAATGCTCTGTTGATTATTAATTTTGTTGAATCATCAATTAGGATAATTGTTGTAAATGAAATACGTTTAGTGTCGTATGAGGTGCTTGGAGCACTATGTATGTGATTAGACATAATGAAAGATGAGATAAAATTGGTTAAGGAAGAACTCATTAGAACTTCATATTTACTCGGCGTGGAGGCTACACAGAAGCTTGCAGAGAAGAGAGTTGCCGTATTTGGCGTCGGGGGTGTCGGTGGATATGTTGCAGAAGCGCTCGCCAGAAGCGGGATAGGAAGCATAGACCTTTTTGACAATGATGTGGTTTCGGTTTCAAATATAAACCGTCAGATCGTTGCTCTGCACAGTACGGTAGGCCGATATAAGGTCGATGTTATGGAAGAGAGGATGAAGGATATAAATCCTGACATCAAGGTGTATAAGCACAAGATGTTTTTCCTTCCGGAGAATTCGGATACTATCGATTTTACGGTGTTTGACTATGTCGTGGATGCAGTTGATACCGTTACAGCCAAGCTTGAGATAATAACGAAGGCGAAGGCAACAGGTGTTCCTGTGATAAGTGCTATGGGAGCAGGGAACAGGCTTGATCCGACGGCATTTGTTGTGACGGATATTTACAAGACTGAGCGATGTCCGCTCGCCAAGGTGATGAGGCGCGAGCTGCGGAAGAGAGGAGTTGAGAGCCTCAAGGTTGTTTACTCTGAGGAGGAGGCAATCAAGCCGGTGTATCCTGAAAAACCCGAGGAGGATAAGACCACGATGACCAGAAAGGATAAGTACCCGCCGGGGAGCATCGCATTCGTTCCATCGGTGTCAGGTCTGATAATCGCAGGAGAGGTAATTAAGGGTCTCTGTTAGAGCAAAAAAACAAGACAAATGTCTATTATGCCAGCTTGAAAGCACATTTTGCAATGTTTGGTAAAAACCAACAAAAATGAATCGAGTGAGCGGTATAATATATACAAAAAAATAAGGGAAAATATAGGAAAAAAGCGATATTTGTATTGACAAGGGGGGGGGGGGGGGGGGGGG
>OCTW010975985.1_pt1 | contig 17497 bp, 13 predicted proteins | sample 1539671 | NCBI WGS metagenome assembly OCTW01 (sample SAMN02144230, study PRJEB22623) | gut metagenome | biome: sheep rumen | host: Ovis aries | place: New Zealand
TAATTTAGATATTAAATTAGATGATATTCTTCCATCATATTTAAAAGAAAAATATAGATTATTAGATTATTCAAATTATATTTATAAATCTCATTTTCCAAGTTCTTTAGATGATATTAAACAAATCATTAGAAGAAAAAAATATAGTGAATTTTTAGATTATTGTACGAGCTTAAGATTATTAGAAGATTCTATTTATAAAATTAAAAAGGAAGAAAGAAAAATAGATAGATTATATATTGATAAATTTATTTCAAACCTTCCTTATAAATTAACTTTAGGTCAAGAAAATGTAATTAATGATATTATTTTAGATATTAAATCTAATCATATCATGAATAGATTAATTGAAGGTGATGTTGGTAGTGGTAAGACTATTATTTCATTTATTAGTATGCTTCTTGAAATAAAATCAGGATATCAAGTTTTATTAATGGCACCTACTGAAATATTAGCCAAACAACATTATGAAAAATTTATTAAATTAACAAGAAATTTAAATATAGAAACTAGGTTACTTACATCAAATATTAAGAAACAGTATATTGATGAAACAATTGAAGGGTTAAATAGTGGAAGAATAAATTGTTTAATATCTACTCAAGCTGTATTATATAGAGATGATTTATTTAAAAATTTAGGTTTAATAGTTATAGATGAACAACATAGATTTGGAGTTCTACAAAGATCTAAATTATTAAATTATTATCAAAATGTAGATGCGCTATATCTAAGCGCTACACCAATCCCAAGAACTTTAGGTCTAACTCAATTTGGTGATTTAGCTTTATCTGAATTAAAAGATAAGCCTAATGGTAGAAAAGATATTAAAACTAAAATTATTAATTATAATGAATTATATGATTTGAAAAATACTATATTAGAAGAAATTAATAATAACCATCAAATATTTGTGGTAGTTTCTCAAATTGAAGATGGATTTATGGATTTATATGATTTAAATAGTGCAGAAGAATTATTTAAAGAAATTGCCCCTAACGCTAGAATTGCTAAAATAAATGGTAAAATAAGTGAAAAAAATAAAGATAAGATTATGAATGACTTTTCAAATCATAATTATGATATCTTAATATCTACTACTGTTATTGAGGTAGGTATTGATATTAAAGATGCAACTTTAATGTTTATTTTAGATAGTGATAGATTTGGCTTATCTACACTACATCAATTAAGAGGTCGTGTTGGTAGAAATGATTTAGAATCTTTTTGTTATTTAGTTACTAAAAATAGAGATAATGAGAGATTAAAATCATTAGAAAAGACAAATGATTGTTTTGAACTGGCTGAAATAGATTTAAAATTAAGGGGTCCTGGTGATATTTTAGGAAATCTTCAATCTGGATTTGTGAATTTAGATTTTGGAGCTGATTATAATATTTATAAATGTGCATTAGAAGATAGTAAAGATTTAGTATGTAATCACAATGATTTAGATTACATAAAATTACTTAAAAATAAACTCCTTGAAAAAAATAATAAATTAAATTAATATCATATTGAAAATATGATACAATATTATTAAAGAAAAAAAGGTGGATGATTATATGATTAAAATTGCTGTCGATGCTATGGGAGGCGACCATTCAGTAGAAACTACTGTAAAAGGTGCTCAATTAGCTGTTAAAGAGTTTTCAGATATAGAGATTTATTTATATGGAGACAGAGAAAAAATTACTCCATTATTAACTGACTCAACAAGAATTGTTATTGTTGATGCTCCTAAATTTATGTCAATGGGTGAACATGATCCTATTGGTTATCTTAGAAATAATAAAGATTGTTCATTAGCCCAAGCATTTTCATCTTTAAGAGATGGTACTTGTGACTGTGGTGTGACTGCAGGACCTACACAATGTGTTATTGTTGCAACACATTTATTTGTTCGTCGTATGGAAGGAATGTCTAGAGTTGGTTTATGTCCTGTTGTTCCTGGATATGATGGAAAGAATAAATTAGTATTAGATGTGGGTGCTAATACTGAATTTAAGCCAGAACATTTACAAGAATTTGCAATAGCTGGTACAATTATTTCAAGAGAAATTTATGGTATTAGAGAACCTAAGGTTGGTTTATTAAATATCGGTACTGAAGAGGGTAAAGGTAGAGAAGTTGATCAACAAACATATGATTTATTAAAATCTACTAAAACAATTAATTTCTTTGGTAATGTTGAATCTAGTGATTTATTAACTACAGAATGTAATGTATTAGTATCTGATGGATTTACTGGTAATATGGTTATTAAATCAATTGAAGGTACAGCAAAGATTATGGGTAAGATGTTAAAAGAAGAATTCCATACAAATCTTAAAACAAAAATTTGTGGATTATTACTTAAGAAAAATCTTAAGCATTTTAAATCAAGACTTGATTCAAAGGCTGTTGGTGGTGCAATGATTATAGGCGCAAAGGCTCCTATTGTTAAGGCACATGGATCTTCAGATGCAGAAACATTTAAGAATGCGATTAAACAAGCTCGTTTAATGGTGTTATATAAAATTATTGATAAAGTAAAAGAAAATCTTCCTAAGGAGGAAGCTTAATGAAAGATTATAAAGAGTTAGAAAAGAAGCTCGGGGTTACATTTAAAAATAAAGCATTAATCATTGAGGCTCTAACTCATAGCTCATATGGTAATGAACATAATTGTAACTTTAATGAGCGTCTTGAATTTTTAGGCGATGCAGTACTTGAAGTATCTATGTCAAAATATCTTTTTACTAATTATAATTTAGATGAAGGAGAAATGACTAAAAAGAGAGCTCAAGCTGTACGTGAAGAAGCATTAGATATATACGCTTCAAAAATAGGATTAAATGAATATTTGCTACTTGGAAAAGGTGAAGAAGCCACTGGAGGTAGAGAAAGACCTGCGATTATCGCAGATGCATTTGAAGCTGTATTAGGTGCATGTTTTGAAGAATTTGGATTTGATAGAACTTTTGAAATATTTGAACAAATAGTAGTTCCTTATATTAAAGAAGTAGTTGATATTAAAGATTTCAAAACTATGCTTCAAGAATATGCTCAATCAGATAAAAGAAGCTTAAAGTATGAAATAATAGGTAAGACAGGACCTGCCCATAATATTTTATTTGAAGCTGTTGTAAAAATGGATGAAGATATAATTATGGGACATGGTTTTGGCAGATCTAAAAAAGATGCTGAACAAGCAGCTGCTAAAGAAGCTTTAAGTAAAATCGCTAAAGTTGTGGTGTCTCTATGATAGAAAAACTTTATGAATTAGGATGCTTAAATATTGAAAAACTTATCTTAAAATATCCTCAAGAATTAGGAATTAATAATGATGAAGTTATTATTTTATTAAAATTAATTGATGTTTTAAGTAAAGGTGAAAAAGTAAAAGAAAGTTCTTTAGCTAAATCAACAAATTTTGATGAATTATTTGTATCAAATACATTAGCTAAATTAATGGAATTAAATATAATTGGTTTTGGATTTGATATTAAAAATGGTTTAGGAGAAGGAAAGTATAATATTGATCCTTTATTTAGTCAACTTGAAAATATCATTAAAAATGATACTAACAAAGCAGATAATACTGATAAAATAATTGAATTTTTAGAAAGCAAATTATTAAGAACTCTTTCACCTACTGAAATGGATAGAGTCTTAGAGTGGAAAGAAGAAGATATTAATTTATCAGATGTTGAAAGAGCTTGTAAAAAAGTTGAAGATAAAGGCTATACAATTACGGTATTAAGAATTGAAAAATCAATTTTTGGTCAAGATACAACCAAAAAGAGTACAAGTCGTATATCTGATTTATTAGGAAAATAGAATATGGATTTTTATTTAGAAAACACAATTAAAATGTTTCCTAATGCGGGTTGTGAATTGATTTATCACAACCCTTTTGAATTTTTAGTTGCAGTTTCATTAAGTGCGCAAACTACAGATAAAGCTGTTAATAAAATTACAGCTATATTATTTGATAAATATAAATCAATACAATCTTTAGCTAACGCTAATTATAATGATGTTTACAATATAATTAAGCCTTTAGGTCTAGCTAGTAATAAAACTAAAAATTTAATTAATTTAAGTAAAGAAATAAATTTATTAGGATATATACCTAATAATATTAAAGATTTAACTAAATTAAGCGGTATAGGAATCAAGACAGCTAATGTATATATGGCAGAAATTTATAAAGAACCTCATATTGCGGTAGATACTCATGTATTTAGAGTATCTAAAAGATTAGGATTAATCGATGATAATGATAATGTATCTATTTGCCAAGATAAGCTTGAAAAAAGATATGAAAAAGAATATTGGATTAAAGTTCATCATTCATTTTTATTTTTAGGCAGATATTTATGCAAAAGTATTAAACCTAATTGTAAAGAATGCTTATTAAAAGAAAAATGTAAATATTTTAAAAAAGAGCATGAAATTTAATTCATGCTCGTTTTTTTAATTTTCATAGACATATAAACCATGTAGGTTGCAATATGAATATGTTCTTAATACTTTTTCATCTTTTGCAATTGTGAATGTTGCACATGCAGGAGAAGAAATCTCTAAATCTTTTACATAGAAACCTTTATCAGTTTCTAATAAGATGTATTCGATTTGATGTTCCTCTGTCATTGGGTGAGGATTTGAACCAACTTTCACATTAACTTCATTTCCTTTAATTTCAACAACAGGTACATGTTTCTCATTTGCATCCTCAAATTTTGCTGTTAATTGTTTTAAATTTAATTCATAATCTGAAAAAATAACTTTCCCGTCTAAGTTATAAAATTTTAATCCCATAATCTTTATCTCCTTACAATATCATTATACCATATAGTATTTAAAAATATACAAAATACTTGACAATACATATTAAATTGTATACAATTGAATTGTAAAAAATACATTTGGAGGTTTTTATAATGACAATTTATGATTTTAATGTTTTAGATTATCAAGGTAATGATGTTTCATTATCTGATTATAGAGGTAAATTACTTCTTGTAGTTAATACTGCAACTGGATGTGGATTTACTCCTCAATATAAAGGATTAGAAGAATTATATGAAAAATACAATCCTCAAGGATTTGAAATTCTAGATTTCCCATGTAATCAATTTGCTAATCAAGCTAAAGGTAGTGACCAAGATATTCACCAATTTTGTACATTAAAATATCAAACTACATTTAGACAATTTAAAAAGATTGAAGTTAATGGTAAGAATGAAGCTCCATTATATACTTATTTAAAAGATGCTAGACGTGGTTTATTTGGTAGTAAGAAGATAAAGTGGAATTTTACAAAGTTCTTAATTTCTGAAGATGGAAAGGTTTTAAAGAGATATTCACCTCAAACTAAACCTGAAAAAATTGAAAAGGATATTGTAAACTATTATAGAAACAAGTAATATGGCTGACAAATACGATATATTAAAATTAGAAAATCAACTTTGTTTTCCATTGTATGTTGCAAGTAAAGAAATAATAAAATCTTATAAACCATTTTTAGATAAATTAGATTTAACATACACTCAATATATAGCTATGATGGTTCTATGGGAAGAAAAGAGTATTAATGTTAAAGAATTAGGAAAATATTTATTTCTAGATTCAGGAACATTAACTCCTCTTTTAAAAAAACTTGAACAAAAGAAATATATTACACGTCAAAGACTTCAAGAAGATGAAAGAAATGTAATTGTAAGTGTTACAGAAGAAGGTCTAAAATTAAGAGATGAAGCCCTAGATGTACCTTATAATGTAGGCAAATGTGTAAATATTGATAAGGAAGATGCTAAAGAATTATTTATTTTATTGCATAAAGTAATGGGAAACTTCTACAAAAATGAATAAAAAAGGAGAATAGATTTAGAAATGTGTCTAAATCTATTTTTTATTACATTATTATGTCGAATTTGTTTTAAGCATAATAATTTTTGAGGTTTTTGTTTAATAAGGAAATTGGTTCGACAATGGACTATGATATTGTAGCGAATGATATTAGATAGGAAGGATGAGTGCTATGCAAATAGATTTAAGTAATATCACATGCCAATTGGAAAAGAAAAGAGAGTTTACAGAAGATACTAATGCAATTATAGGAACTGAGATTAGATTAAGTAGAAAAAAATTATCTCTTACTTTAAAGGCAGTTGCAGATGAAACATGTTCTGTAAGTTATGTATCAAAAGTTGAAACGAATTCAATTGATCCTAATGTTCAATATTTAGAAGAAATATGTGATAAAGTAAATATTGATAAAAAGAAATTTAAAGAATTAAAAAACAGCATTAAAACTATAAATGATGTGATAGATGCAATGTATGATAATAATTTAGATAAAATAAAAGAGATTTATGAAAATTGTAAATCCTTTGAAAATTATAGACATTTAATACTTCATTTATATTATTATTTTACTACTGGAGATTATTATAAATTTAATAAAGTGTATAAACAAATATTGCCTTTAATTTCTACATTAAGTGAAGTTGATCTTTTGATGTATGTATTTATAGTCGGATATTATGCATTTGAAAAAGGTGATACTCTAGATGCGGTTAAAATATTTGAAGAATTAGATGAATTTAATATAAATAATAAAAAATTATTAATTTTAATTTATGCAAAATATTTAGAATGTTTAGTTAGATTAAATTCTAATCATTTTCATACAATTAAAGAAAAATTATTAGATTTAGCTGGTAGAGTATCTAATACTAAATATTTAAGTTTGGCTTTTAAATTAGAAAATGAATTTAATAATAGAAATTTATTTATAGATTCTTTTTTTGAGATTTATCAAGATATGTCTAATACAGATAGTAATATGTATAAATTATTAAAAAAAGAAGCTAAAGAAGGAACTTTTTATGAAGTAGTATTTGCACATTACACAGATATTAATAAATTTAATTTATTAGCAGATACTTATGCTTCAAAAAACATTTTAGAAGAATATACAATAGATTATCTAAAATTAAAAGAAAATGATATAGTTGAATCTATAAATTACGCTCTAGATGTATGTCTTCCTGAAGCATATCATAGAGGAGATTTATTATTTATTACATACTTTAAAAATGAAGTAGAATATTATTATTCTAGTCAAAGCAAATATAAAAGAGCATGTGAGGTTGAACAATATTATAGACGTTTTATAAAAACTACAAATTATTGTTACTAGTTTAAAAGGTGGGTTATGAAGAAATTTTTTATATCATTATTATTAGTATTTTCTTTCTTTTTTGGTTATTCTTTAAAAAGTTTTGCACTAAGTGGAAATGGCTTTATTTGGAATAAGACTGAGATTAATGTGTTAATTAATTCTAGTTTTGAAAGTTATTTAAGTGAATTTCATGTAGAGTATTATTATGATGGAGTTATTCTTGATAAAGATGTTAAGGTAGAATTAGATTCATTTTATTATGGTGGCCAAACTATATCTACCTCAACTGTATGTGATAAAGATGTATGTCTTTTAGCATATGTTCCTGGTTATTCTAATTATGATAAGAAGATGGTTAAAGTTCATATTATAGATAATATAAAACCAACCATTACACTTATTAAACAATTGAAAATTGATGTTGGTACTGAGTTTCATCCTGAAGATTATTTTTTAATCAAAGATAATGATAAAATAGACCAAAATAGTATAAAATTTGAATATGATAAAAGACAATTAGAAATAATTGGCAAACATGAAATAACAGTATATGCTAAAGATGTTTCTAATAATGTTATACAAAGGACATTTACATTTGTAGTTGAAGATAAAAGTATGCCATTGTTAAATATTGCAAGTAATATTGAGATTGAATATGGAAATCAAAATTTTGATATTAGAGATTTTGTAGAAGCTTATGATGATTTTGATGGCTATATTACAGATTCTGTTAAATGTGAAGGCCTTGATATATTTAAATTAGGTGAACAAACAATTACAATATCTGTAACAGATGCGAATGGAAATACCGCTAAAATTGAAAAAACAGTAAATGTTGTAGATTTTAGTGCTCCAATCCTTGAATTAAAAACTTATGAAGATAATATAGATATAAATGAATGTGATAATATTAATTTAATATCATATATTTCTAAGATTAAAGATAATGTTGATGATTTAACAATAGATGATGTAATTATTGATACATCTGATTTTTATAAAAAAATTGGTAGAAATTTGATATATTATACTTTATTTGATAAGACAGGTAATTATATAAAAAGAACTCTTCAAATAAATATAATAAATAAAGATAAGCCTGTAATAGAAGCTAGTGATTTAACTTTTAAAAAAGGAGAATCTTTTAATTTAAAAGAATATATAAAGGTATCATCTTCATTTGATCCTAATGTTATAAACACTTATACGATTGATGATAAAGTATTAAATAAAAATGAAGCTGGAACATATGAAGTTATAATTGAAGCTATGGATTATTTAGGGAATCAATCTAGTAAGAGTATATATGTAACAATTGAAGATGATACTAATGTTAATAAAGATAAATTATCTGAATTTTATAATATATTGTATGAACATAAATTATTAATAATCATTGCGATAATAATAACATTTGTGATAATTATTATAAATAAAAATAAGAAAGAAAAAAAGTTGGGTTTATAATAAGATTTTAACTTCTTGTGTGATATAATAATTATAAAAGAAGGAGATGTTATTGTGAATTCATATATCTATGGACAAAGTGAATATAATATTTTAAATAATGCGATTCATTTACAAGATTATATTTTAAAAAATAAAGAATATGGATTTGATGCAATCACACTAACAGATCCTAACCTTTATGGTGCATATAAATTTCTTCATGAATGTGAAATTAACAATATAAAAGCTATTTTAGGATTAGAATTTGATATTGTTAGAGATGGAAATTATTATAAGATGTTAGCATATGCTAAAGATTTAAATGGTTATAAATCTTTAGTTAAAATATCATCTGAATCAAAAATAAATAATAAAAAATATAGTATTGAAGAATTAAAGGAAATGGAAGGCTTAATATTTATTTCTCCATTTTTTAATTCTGAATTTTTCAATCATATTGAAAATCATGATTTAATTATTAAATTATATAATGAGTATAATCAGTTATCTGATTTTGGAATTGGTATTTCTTTACAAGAAAAATCAAGTATTCCATTAGCTCATGAATTATATGAAATATGTGTAGAAAATGACTTTAAAGCTTATCCAATTCATCAAACACTTTATCTTGAAAAAGAAGATGATATAGTTTATGAATCTCTTAAAAAGATAGCTCAAAATAACGATATAAAAAAGGGTAATTATTCATTAGTAAGTAAAGAAGAACTTGATTATGAATTTTTTGGATATGATATGTTAGATCATTATATGGATGAGTTAATATCAAAAGTTTCATATTATATGCCTCATACAAAAACAAGTCTTCCGCATTTCCCTAATGATAGAGGATTAACTAGTAAAGAATATTTAAGAGAACTTTGTGAAAAAGGCTTAAATAAAAGATTCCAAAAAGAACATCATAAAAGTTATGAAGCATATGTTGATAGATTAAATTATGAATTAAATGTAATCTCTAAAATGGGATATGATGACTATTTCTTAATTGTTTGGGATTATGTACTATTTGCGAAAAAACAAAAAGTTATGGTAGGACCTGGTAGAGGTAGTGCTTGTGGTTCACTTGTAGCGTATAGCTTAGGTATAACAAATGTTGACCCATTAAAATTTGATTTATTGTTTGAACGTTTCTTAAATCCTGAGCGTGTATCAATGCCTGACATTGATATGGATTTTCCTGATGATAAAAGAGATTTAGTTATTTCATATGTAAAAGATAAATATGGAAAGAATAATGTATGTAATATATCTGCATTTGGAACATTTCAATTAAAATCTAGTTTAAGAGAATTAGGTAAAGCGCTAAATATAGATAATTCAAAATTAAATGTATTAATTAAAATTGCCGCAAGTGCTAAAGATTTTGATTCTTTATGTGAAAAGTTTAAGACAAATGAAGATATATTAACACTATTAAAGGTTGGAAAGAAGATTGAAAATTTACCAAAGCATATTTCAACTCATGCAGCAGGTATTATTTTATCTGAAGAACCTTTAACAGAACTTGTAGCCTTACAGCCTGGTATTAATAATTTACTTCAAGCTCAATGGGAAAGCCAAGATTTAGCCTACATTGGTTTATTAAAAATGGATTTCTTAGGTATTAGAAATCTTTCTATTGTTGATAATATTTCTAAAGAAATAGAAGGATTAAATAATATTTCTATTCAATATTTACCTCTAAATGATTCTAAAACCTTTAAATTATTATCAAGGGCTGATACTTTAGGCGTTTTCCAATTAGAAAGTGATGGTATAAAAAAGGTATTATCTAAATTACAACCAACAAATATTTCTGATATTGTTGCGGTATTAGCTTTATATAGACCTGGTCCTATGGATCAAATAGATGAATTTATTGCAAGAAAAAATGGTAAGCCTTTTAATTATATTCATAAAGATTTAGAGCCTATATTAAAATCTACATATGGCATAATTGTTTATCAGGAACAAATTATGTTAATTGCACATGATTTTGCAGGTTTTAGTTTAGGTGAAGCTGATGTGTTAAGAAGAGCTGTATCTAAAAAGGATGAGGCTACTCTTAATAAAGAAAGAGAAAACTTTGTTAAACATTGCAAAGCTAATAATTATGATGAAGATAGTGCAAACAAAATATATGATTACATTGTTAAATTTGCAAACTATGGATTTAACAAATCACACGCAGTAGGTTATGCATTATTGTCATATCAAATGGCGTATTTAAAAGCTAATTATTTTAATATTTTTATGGCTAAAATATTGAATAATGTGATTGGTTCTCAAAGTGAAATTGTTAAATATATCAATTACGCTAAAGCCAGAGGTATTAAGATTTATAAACCAGATATAAATATATCTACTCAATCCTTTATTCCATATAAGGATGGATTAATATTCCCATTACTTGGAATATTTGGTATTGGTAATGTCTTAACTAATCAAATTATTGAAAATAGAAAAGCTAAAAATTATCAAAGTATAGATGATTTTAAATCTAGAGTTGATGCTAATTCTCAAGCAATTGAACAATTAATATATTCTGGCGCATTTGATTCATTTAATCATACAAAGAAATATTTGATTGATGCGGCAAACAATAATCTATCACTATATTCACAACATTTAGATGATGTTATAAATCTAAAAGAAGATGAATTTAGTGATGATGAGTTAAAACATTTAGAAGCTAAAGCTTTAGGTTTTAACATTGAATATGATAATTTTAAAAATATTACTTTATTACATAAAAATTATTCAGCTAATTATATTAGAAAACAAATAAAAGAAAAAAATATTAGGACACTAGTTGAATTTGTTAAATTAAAAGAAATTAAAACTAAGAAGAATGATTTAATGCTTGTAGGTTCATTAACTGATTCTCAAACTGAATTAGACTTTGTTATGTTTAGTAAACAATATGAATTATATAGAATAATTTTAGATGATAAATCATTATTTTTAGTTGAAGGAAATCTTGTTAAAGATAAATATAATAAGGTTGAATTACAAATAAATATTTTGAAAAAAATATAGACAAAAAAATAAAAAGAAATTATAATATAATAAACTTATGATAAGAAGAGAATATTATTAAAAATTTAAGAGAGTTATCGGTTGGTGTGAGATAATATGAGTAAATAATATTTATGGGCCTTAGAGGGTAATGATGAAATTAAGTAGTCATTAACGTTAACTCGCGTTAAGAGTAGAGGCAGTTTTACTGCAAATTAAGGTGGTACCACGAGATATTCGTCCTTTAGGATGGATATCTCTTTTTTTATAGGAGAAAATGATTATGAGACTTATATCAGGTATACAACCAAGTGGAAATATTACTCTTGGTAATTATTTAGGAGCTATTAAAAATTTCGTTAAGCTTCAAGATGATGAAAAAATTGATGATTTTTTAGTCTTTGTAGCTGACTTACATGCAATTACTGTTCCACAAGATAAAATTAAATTACGTCAAAGTATCAAAAACTTAGTTGCAATTTATTTAGCATGTGGACTAGATCCAAAGAAAGTTCACATTTTTATTCAAAGTGAAATTCCTGCACATCCAATGCTAGGTTGGATTTTACAATGTAATGGATATATTGGTGAATTTGAGAGAATGACTCAATTTAAATCTAAGAGCCAAGCTCAAAAAACTAATGAAGGAATTCCTCTTGGATTACTTACATATCCAGCATTAATGGCTGCAGATATCTTATTATATGATGCAAATTATGTTCCGGTTGGACAAGATCAAACTCAACATCTTGAAATAACTAGAGATTTAGCTCAAAGATTTAACAACAAATATGGTGATACTTTTGTTGTACCTGAAGCCTTAGTTTCTAAAGAAGGCGCTAAAATTAATTCTTTAACTGATCCTACAAAGAAAATGTCAAAGTCAGATCCTAATCCAAAGAGCTTTGTAGCATTGAATGATGATATTGCACAAATTAGAAATAAGATTAAAGGCGCAGTAACTGATTCTGACACATCTATTAAATATGATCCAGTTAATAAACCAGGTATTTCTAATTTATTAACAATTTTATCTTGTATAAATGGTAAAACTATTAGTGAACTTGAAGAAGAATATAAAGATTCAAATTATCAAACATTTAAAGCTGATGTTGCAGAAGCTGTAGTAAATGAGATTAAACCTATTCAAGATAAATATAATGAATTAATTAATTCAGAATACTTAGATCAAATATTAGATGAAGGAAGAGATTATGCTACTTATTTATCTAATAAAAAGATTTCTAAGGTTATGAACAAAGTTGGTCTTGGTAGAAAGAGAAAATAGAATTTTGGGCACTTTTTGGGTTAAAAAATTATAAAAATGTTAGATTTACACCACAATTATATTCAAATGTGAAATTCGTTTGAACGATTGTGGTGTTTTATTTTGAGCTCTTTTTTTCTTTTTTTTTACTTACTATAATAAAGGTGTAAAGGGATAAAAAGGAGTGAAAAAAATGAATAAAAAAAGATTTAAATTATCAGGATTAATTATGATTTCGGCTGTTGCAAGTTTAGGCCTATCATCATGTAATTTTAATAACACAACTACTAAAACTCAAGAATCAATTTCTACAAGTTCAGATAATAATGTTGTAGATAATTCATCAGGTTCTTTAAAATTAAATACAATAAAAGCTAGTGGACTTGCACCACTAAATCAAATGAATTCAATTGACACTTCAGTTTTAACTACTACAAATAGTTCAACTTTAGAAGAAATTGAAGAAGATACTACACTTGAAGGTTTATATTATAATGGTGTAGCTATTAATACTAAAAAAGGTGGAAGTATTAATATCACATTAAATAACGCCACAATTTATCAAAATAATGAAGAAGGAAAGGCGTTATATAACGTTAATAAGAATGTTAGTGTAAATATTTATTTACCAAAGGGTACTACTTCATATATTTATAATAATTATGAAGATACTAATGCAGTTCATATCAAAGGCAATTTAAATATAACTGGTGAAGGTACATTAGTAGTCATTAGTGGAAGTAAGAGCGCAATTAAATGTAATGGGCTAGTAAATATTGAAGATTCAATCTTAAATTTAGCAGCTAATAATTATGGAATACATAGTCAAAGTGTTGAAATTGTAGATGCTAATATCAATGTTTCATATGCTGGTAAAGACGGAATAAGAGCTGAAGTTGAAAATGAAGGTGTTAGTTCAGCTCCTGAATTTGATTCAAGTATTGGTTATGTTAATTTAACGAATACAAAATATAATGCTTATGTTTTAGGTGATGGAATTCAGGCTAATACAACGTTAAATATCTCAGGCGGAAATATAAATATCAAAACTTGTGGTAGTTTTGTATCATATAGCGATCAAAATATTCTTGATTATGAACTAGAAGATGATGATTTTAAATGGCTAAAATCTGGTGATAGTTATAAAAAAGTATCATCAGATGAAATTAAAAATAATTATTCTAAATATTTATCTTTAACTCAATCATCTAAAGGATTAAAAGTTGACGCATTAGAATATACTCTTGATACAAATTTAGATAAAGAATTAGAGTTAAGCACTACACAATACAATATTACAATTGATAATGAAGCTATGATTAATTTATCAACAACAGATAGTGCTGTAAAGGTAGATTATGGTGATTTTGTGATAAAGGGTAACTCTACATTAAATATTGAAAGTGGAAATAAAGGTTTAGCTTGTGATCATGATTTTTATATTTTAGATACAAATACAACCTTAAACGTAACAAATTCTTATGAAGCCGTAGAAGCTAGTCATTTATATTTTAATGGTGGAAAATCTTATCTATCTGCTTCAGATGATGGAATAAACGCTACAACTGACTATAATACTTCAGATTATAGTAATTTATCTCTTGTAGTAAATGATGGCTTAATTAGTGTAAATGCACAAGGTGACGGATTAGATAGTAATGGTAGTATCTATTTTAATGGAGGAACTACTTTAGTAAATGGTCCTACATCAGGTGCGAACGAAAGCTTAGATGCTGATAGTAAGATTTATTTTAATGGTGGATTTGTATTTGCAGTAGGTGCAAGTGGAATGGGTTCTACATCTAATTATGCATCTGAAACTTCAAATTATGTAATAGAAAATGTAAATAATTCTAATACAGGAAATCAATTAGTTAAAATTATTGATTCTAATGGAAATGTATTATTGAATGTAGATGTTACTGATAGTTTCCAAGAATTAATTTTCTCATCAAATTTATTAACTAAAGGAAATAGTTATACTATTTCAATTGGTTCAAATTCTCAAACTGTTACTATTTCTCAAACAGTAACTTCTAATAATTCAAATGTTCCAGGTGGTTGGAATATTCCTGGTGGAAGAAGATAAGAAAAAAGAATCTTCAATTTATTTTTGAAGATTCTTTTTTGTTTACTATTTATATAAAACTTTTTTTAATTTAGCAAATCTTGGAAGACCATTTTCAAGTGGAGCCTTCATATCACCTTGGATTAGAGGAAGAGCATAATTTACAAATTTTTCATTTAAAGAAGTACCATCTTCATTAATCCAATCAAGTGGGATTTTCTTTTCATCGTTTGCAACAAGAGCTAAATCAATTAATTGATATTCACACTTATATTTTCCGTTAACATAAGTTCTCTTAAATCCTACCATCTTATCTGTTATACCTTTAACAGCAAATTGAACAGCTTTCTTACCTGCTGTATATGCTTCAGTAATATCAGTCTTTGATGCTAGGTGTTGAGCACAACGTTGCATTAAATTAAATTCAATAGCACGTACTTTAACATTGAACTTATTATGAATTTGATCTGCAAGTACTTGAGCAGTACCACCAAGTTGTGCATGACCAAATGAATCTGTTTGAAGTTCTTTAAACAATTCAGGAATATATTTTCCTTCCTTAGTTTTAATACCTTCAGATACAGCGATTAAAACGTGATTATTTTCTTTTAATTTTTGTTCAACACTTGACATAAATTTATCAAAATCAAATGGTAATTCTGGAAGGTAAATTAAATCAGGACCAAAACCAGCTTCAGTAGCTAATTGGCTAGCTGCTGTTAACCAACCAGCATTTCTACCCATTACTTCACATACTGCAACAAGTGGTGTATCATAAACAGATGCATCATGTTTAATTTCCATCATAGTAGTTGCAACATATTTTGCTGCACTACCATATCCAGGGCAGTGATCAGTTACTGCAAGGTCATTGTCGATTGTTTTAGGAACACCCATACACATACAATCCCAACCTGAATCTTTGAAGAATTTAGATACTTTGTTACAAGTATCCATTGAGTCGTTTCCACCATTATAGAAGAAGTATCTTATATTATACTTTTTAAATACTTCAAGTAATCTCTTATAATCTGTATCATCTTCAGTTACATCTTTTAATTTGTAACGAACAGAACCGATATCAGAACTTGGAGTAGTTTTTAATAATTCTAGTTCTTTTAAATCTTCTTTAGACATATCATAGAATTCTTCATTTAGAATTCCTTTAATACCATGTTTTGCACCAAAAACATTTGTGATGCAATCTTGTTTAAGAGCTTCGATAAAAACTCCTGCAGCACTGGCATTAATAACTGATGTTGGACCACCAGATTGGCCTAAAATGGCTGCACCGATTAATTTTTTCATTTCAATATATCTCCTTAGTTAACTTTATTTTAATTATAATATATTTTAATCTAAAATCAATAACATTGAAGTTACAAATGAACAAATTAAATCTCATGGTAATGATGTGATTAATAAATATGATGGATCTTTATATAGTTATACAGGCTCTAGTGTAAAAATGAGTGTTTACGGAAAAGATGAAAGATGCATTTATTATTTAGATTCAAGATGTGAAGAAAAAGTATTATATATTTTTTTGAAAATTAAAGATTTTTAATATTTGCTAGTTTAAAATAATTGCATTTTAAAAAGGCATTTTCTTAAAAATCTCCGTAACTAATAAAATGATTATAAATAAAAAAATATTGTATGGTTGAAAAAAATATATTATAATACATTATGGGTATAAATTCGATACCTTGATATATATCAAAAGGAGTTTATTTTTATGAAAAAAACTAAAATTGTATGTACAATTGGACCTTCTTCAGAAAAGAAAGAGCAATTAAAGTCTCTTATTGAAGCAGGTATGAATGTTATGCGTATGAACTTCTCTCATGGTTCTTATGAGGAGCAAGGCGCACGTGTTAAGAACGTTAAAGAATTAAATGAAGAGCAAGGTTGGAATGTTGCAATCATGCTTGATACAAAGGGACCAGAAATCCGTACTGGATATTTAGTAGGTTCTAAGGGTGCTGATGGTGAATTAGACTGGCACTTAAATCCAAAGATTCAATTAGAAGCTGGTAAGGAAATCCGTTTAACTATGGATTATAACTTCACTGATGGTACTCCAGATAAGATTGCTGTATCTTATCCAGGTATGTATGATGATCTTTCAATTGGTGACTTCGTTTTAATTGAAGACGGTTTATTACGTCTAAGAGTTACTGGTAAGGATGAAAAGGCTCATGAATTAATTTGTAATGTTGAAAACTCTCGTACTTTAAAGAACAAGAAGAATATCAACGTTCCAGGTGTTAAGTTAAATATGACTTTCATCTCTGAAAAGGATAAGAAGGACCTTGAATGGGGATGCGATCAAGATATCGACTTCGTTTCAGCTTCATTCGTTCGTCGTGCACAAGATATTCAAGACATTCGTGATATTTTTGCTGCAAAGCACAATACTCACATCAGAATTATTTCTAAGATTGAAAACACTGAAGGTGTTGAAAACATGGAAGAAATCGTTGCATTATCTGATGGTGTAATGGTTGCTCGTGGTGACATG
>OCTW011608846.1_pt1 | contig 17492 bp, 19 predicted proteins | sample 1539671 | NCBI WGS metagenome assembly OCTW01 (sample SAMN02144230, study PRJEB22623) | gut metagenome | biome: sheep rumen | host: Ovis aries | place: New Zealand
ATATTGTATCACTATTAAGGAAAAATATCAAATGTTACGTGTCACTATTATGTAAAATTATGTCAGTGCAGGGGGTTCTGAACAGTTACAATATTTTTCAGATCTATTTTTCAGATCCCGGCCGTCACCAGTTTTGCCAGTATCGCCGACAACAGATTGTGGGTGGTGATGAAGGTGAGCACCGGGCTCACCGTGATCTGCCTCGCCAGCCCGTCAAAGGGACTCGTGAACGACAGCAGCTGAATCAGACTGAGTGCCAGCCAGACACCCACCAGTCCCTTCAGGAGGCCGATCGGAAGCCCGAGAATATGATCCAGCGCACTCACGCCACGTCTTCGGAGAATGTGCACGATGATAATCTGGATCACGATGCCGATCAGAAGCGCGATGACAAAGGTAATCACCGCCGCGATGATACGGATGATCACCGAACCGATCTCACCGGCCGCGGCATCACGGACCGAATCCGTCCCCATCGCCAGCGCGATGACGGCTGTCCCGACTTCTTCGGGGGTGGATGCATTTGCCAGACTGACGGACGATCCGGAGCCGCTTCCCGCGGACGCGATGACCGCGGCGGTCTGCTTTCTGACATACTCCGTGATATACTGGCTTTCTGAGCACATCTTCGTCACCGCCGGCGTCCCGACTGCCATCACGAGCACCACGACAAGAAGAAACGCCATGGAAAAGACCGAGCGGAGAAAGCCGCGCCGCACCGCACGAAACACCACGAGCGCAAGATAAATCACCACCACCCATGTCAGCGCATTCATATTCATCCGTCTGTTCCTCCCAGAATCTGTCTCCGTACGTCCGTCCTTTTCACCGGAACTTAAGGCTCCGGCGATCCGGACCGCGGCCAGCCGTGTATTCGCCGCGTCCCGCGATTTCTCAGCGCAGCTCGATCACTTCAAGAGCCTGATCCGTCACCACGAGCAGTCTGCGGCTGTCCACACGGACCGCGTCCGTCACACTTCCTTCGCGGACAGGCCCGTGATACCGGCAGACGCCGCGCATACTGTATACGCTGATCCCCGATCCGCTGCTGAACACCAACATATCGCCGCAGGCATGCACCGTCTGATACGAATCGTCCAGATTCATCGCAGCCAGTTCCTGACCGCCGCCGGAATAGAGCCGGGCCGTGTAGCGATGCCCTTTCTCAGTGCTTCGGAAGACGAAGCCGATATGAGAACCGTCCGAAAACATGCTGACGATCTCCTCGTCAAAATCCACATCGGCCGTCTGCTTCAGTTTGTCCGTTCCCCGGCAGACCGTGAGTCCGCCGTCCCGCACGATGATCAGTGAATCGCCGATGTAGGTCAGCGCGGGCACGAAGGAGCCGGTGAAGGAGAGCTCGCCGCTTTCGCGGCACCCTTCCGACTGATCCGACGAAAAGCGATAGGCACGGACCTTCGTGCCGATGTTTCCGTCCGCGGCTGTCAGATACGAGACAGCCAGACTGAGTCCGTCGTCCGAGAGCGCCAGCGCGACGGGATAGCCGGGATCCGTGATAGTCGAGGAGCCGGACGCAATCTTCGATCCGTCGGACGTGTAGTACGCAAACTCCGTTGTGTCACCGTTGTCCAGCAGCGCGGCCACTGTCCCTTTCGCGGAGACGCACGCCTTTCCGATCGGAAGCTCCGTGGAGAATGCACCCGTCTTGCCCTTCTCATTGAAAAGCAGGGCCGACGTGCCCTTGCAGTCGTAGATCAGGCATTCATTTCCGCAGACACTCAGCCGCGGGTCATTCATCGTATAAGTAACGGACCAGACCGTTTTCAGACTGCCGTTAAGCAGCGACGCGCCGTCCGTCGAGTAACGGACCGCACCCGCCGGCGTATATTCCCATTTCGAGACGCTGCCGCTCTTTTCGCTTGACCGGACAACCTTATATCCCGTATAAGTCCGGTTCTGGATATGGTGCACGAGCAGTGCGAGCAGTATGACAAGAACCGCCGCGGCCGCGATGGTGACGGCCCGGCGGACTCCTTCCGATCCCGCTCGTCTCTTCTGTTCTCTCAACGGCATTTCCTCACAGATCCGTCCGGCCCTCCAGCGCGCGCAGCAGCGTGACCTCGTCAATGTTCTCGAGATCGCCGCCCACCGGCACGCCGTTGGCAATCCGCGTCACCCGGATGCCGGTCGGTTTGATCAGACGGCTGATGTACATCGCCGTCGTCTCCCCTTCCAGCGTCGAGTTTGTCGCAATAATCACTTCCTTCACATCGCCTTCCAGACGCTTCATCAGCTCCTTCAGCCGGATATCATCCGGGCCGATGCCGAGCATCGGAGAAATCGCCCCGTGAAGGACATGGTAGACGCCCTCATATTTGCCCGTCTTCTCATAGGCGGCCAGATCCCTCGTCGTCTCGACGACCATAATCGTCGAGTGGTCCCGCTTCGGATTACTGCAGATCGGACAGATTTCACTGTCCGTCAGCGTGCAGCATTCCGAACAGTAGCGGACGTTTTTCCGGGTCTCGATCAGTGTGCGGGACAGCTTCTCCACCTTCTCCTCAGGCTGGCTGACGATGTAAAATGCTAGCCGCTGCGCCGTCTTCGTTCCGATGCCCGGAAGCATGGCGAGCTGTTCGATGAGCTCGCTCATCCGTCCACTAAAATAGTCCACCGCCAAAGCCTCCCATGCCACCGGTCAGACTGCTTACCGAAGAGCTCTGCGCCTCGTCGATCTGCTTCAGCACATCGCCGAACGCGGCCTTCAGCATATCCTCCAGTGTCTCTACATCCTCCGGATCAACCGCCTCCGGGTCGATCTTCAGTTCCACGATCTCCCGTTTTCCGTTCATGCCAAGTCTCACGGCTCCGCCGCCCACCTGTGTGCTGAACGTCTTCTCCTCCAGCGCCTTCTGGTTCTCCTCCATCTGGCGCTGCATTTTCTGAGCCTGCTTCATCAGGTTCTGCATGTTTCCCGGCATGCCGCCGCCGAAACCGCCGCTTCGTTTCGCCACTTTCGTTCCTCCTTTGCCAGAGGCAGCCCTCTTCCGGCTGCCTTCTCCCGCCACTGACCGCCCTTCCCGGACTTCGTCAGAACGGCTCGTCCTCCGTGTCGTCGTCCTCCGACTCCTCGATATCCATATGGATCCGGCTTCGCATCATGCCGTCGATATCCACGTTCCGGAGCTCCGGCCCGCGCTGCGCGGCCAGATGCATTTCCACCTCCACATGGCGGCCGGTCTTCCGCTCAAGGTAGCGCTCCAGTTCCTCCCGATTGTCCGGCGTATTCATCAGAAGGCGGTCGGCCGTCTCGTTGCCTCGCAGCTCCAGATACAGCCGGTTTTCCAGTGTTTCCGCGTTGTACTGGGGCGTCGCCTCCCGCTTCAGCATATTCTTCAGGAAGCCGTCCTCCATACCTCCGATCAGATGCTTCCAGTCCGCGCAGATTTCTTTCAGGTCCTCGGGCGCCGCGTCGGGCAGCACCTCGGCTTCCTCCTCAGCCGGCGCCGGTTCCGGAGGAGCCGCCGCGGCCGCAGCCGGCAGCCCTCTCACAGCCGCCTCGTCCAGACGCGTCTCGATCTGGGCCATCCGGGCCATCAGAGCGTCCTCGTTCCGGTCCCCCTCCGGTCTGGCCATCTGGAGAAGCGCGACCTCGGTCAGCACTCTCCGGTTCGTCGCGTAGCGCATCCGGTTCTGAAGCTCGCTCAGAATCCGGATGCAGCGCATCAGCGCATCCGGATCCGACCGCTGGGCGAGGTCGAGCAGGTCGTCCATCTGATCCGAGGAAGCGTCGATGATCTCCAGCGCATCCTCCCGGGACGTACTGCGCGCCACCAGCAGGTTGCGGAGATACCAGATGTAATCACGGACCAGCTGACCGATTTCGACGCCGTCCGCGATCTGACGGCCGAGAATCTTCATCGCGGCGGCTGCATTTCCCGAAAAAACCGCCTCCGTCATCTCACGGAACACAGTTGTGTCCGCCTCGCCGAGCGCTTTCAGCGCCTTGTCGTACGTCAGCTCCTCGTCCATATAGAACGCGAGGCACCGGTCAAGGAGGGACAGCGCGTCGCGCATCGACCCGTCGCCGGCGCGGGCGATGAACCGGAGAGCCCGTTCCTCCGCCTGAACGCCTTCCTTCCCGGTCAGCTCGCGGAGACGCGCCGTGATCGTGTCCACGTCGATCCGGTGAAAGTCGTACCGCTGGCAGCGCGACAGGATCGTGACCGGAATCCGTCCGGCCTCCGTTGTCGCCAGTATGAAGATGACGTAGGACGGAGGCTCCTCCAGCGTCTTCAGCAGCGCGTTGAACGCGCCGGGTGAAAGCATATGAACCTCGTCGATGATGTAAACCTTGTATTTTCCCCTGGTCGGACGATACCGGACTTCCTCAATGATGTCACGAATATTATCGACGCCGTTGTTGGAGGCGGCGTCGATCTCAATGACATTCATCGATTTTCCTTCTGCGATATTCCGGCAGCTTTCACACTGCCCGCAGGGGTTCCCGTTCTCGGGATGCTCGCAGTTCACGGCCCTCGCGAGGATCTTCGCCACAGACGTTTTCCCGGTGCCGCGGGTGCCGCAGAACAGATAAGCGTGCTGCAGCCGGCCGGTGCGGACCTGGTTGCGCAGCGTCCGGACGATCGGATCCTGACCCTTGACCTCGTCGAAGGTGCGGGGCCGGAACTTGCGGTATAGCGCTACATAGGACATGAACAATCAGTCTCCGAAGCTGATGCCGATGGATTTCGCGAGCTGAACGGTCTGGTTGTCCGGTTCCACCACCTTCAGCTTGCCGGCTGACTTCTCGAGATCCACTTTCCGGATCTGTCCGTTGACCGTCGCCACCATGATGCCGTATTCCTCCTTGATGATGCACTGCGCCGCGTACGCGCCCAGCTTTGTGGAGAGAATCCGGTCGAAGGGATCCGGGGAACCGCCGCGCTGGGTATGACCCGGCACCGTGACGCGGACCTCGTAGCCCGTCTTCTTCGTGATGTCCTCCGCCAGCTTATAGGAAACGGAAGGATATTTCGAAGTGATCTTCTCCATCTCCTTCTTCTGCTCCTTCTTGTCGAGCTTGGCGATCTCCTTGGGGATCGCGCCCTCCGCCACGGCGAGGATCGTGAACTTCTTGCCGCTCTTGTGCCGGCGGTCGATGGCTTCGCAGACCTTCTTCAGATCGTACGGAATCTCGGGAATCAGAATGATGTCCGCGCCGGAAGCCACGCCGGCGGACAGCGTCAGCCACCCGACCTTGTGTCCCATCACCTCGACGATGAAGACGCGTCCGTGTGAGGAGGCCGTCGTATGAATTTCGTCAATGCACCTGGTCGCGATATCGATCGCGGACTGGTAGCCGAAGGTCAGATCCGTTCCGTAGATATCATTGTCAATGGTCTTCGGGAGATGAATGATGTTGAGTCCTTCCTCGCGAAGCAGATTGGCCGTCTTCTGCGTTCCGTTGCCGCCCAGGATCACCAGGCAGTCAAGGCGGAGCTTGTAGTAGTTCTGCTTCATGGCCTCCACCTTGTCGAGGCCGTTCGCGTCCGGGACGCGCATCAGCTTGAACGGCTGGCGCGAGGATCCGATGATGGTGCCGCCGCGGGTCAGAATCCCCGAGAAATCAGCCGCGGTCAGCAGCCGGTAATTCCCGTAGATCAGGCCCTTGTAGCCTTCTTCAAAGCCGTAGATTTCCAGTTCCTTCAGGTTGTTGCTGAGGCCCTTGACCACGCCTCTCATCGTCGCGTTCAGTGCCTGACAGTCGCCTCCGCTGGTCAGTAATCCTATGCGCTTCATCGGCAGCCCCTCCTTGTTCCTTTCCTTTTCTTCCGTTCACGCAGCCGTCCGCTCTCTTTCGAACGGCTTTCTGACTGGCTTCAAGTATACTACTCGGGCCCTGATTTGACAATTCCATCGGGATCGGATATACTTCGGATACCGTGCAGCCGGGGCAGCAGCGGGGCCCTGTCGCCTGAAATCCGCTATAGCAGGGGTGATGCCGATCCGAGGGCAGACTTTGATGGAGCCGCCCCCTTCAAGTGGCGCTGACGTCCGGGTCTTGCGCAACGGAAATCTGTGAACCGTGTCAGGATGGGAACATAGCAGCACTAAGCAGAAGCTTTCGTGTGACGCAAGGGTGCCTGGGCCGAGTTAACTGGAGGGGTTCCGTCTGTTGGAGTCTGTTCGGAGTGAGGCGCACGGCTTTGAGTGAAGACAGCGGGCCTGCCGCATCAGCAAGACTGATGCGGCAGGCCCGTTCCGTTTCCCTTAATTCAGTTCATTCAGTGCCATGCCCCCTGTTTTCCGCGCCCGGTCTTGTCCGGCGCTCAGTCCTTCCGCCCCCGGAAAAGCTGAACGCCGACGACGATGATGCCTGCCACCAGGACCGCAAAGACCGCCAGCAGCACCGGCAGCGCCGTCCGGCCCGCCGTCTTTGTCAGTGTGCCGCTCTCCGCCGGTGTCTCCGCCGCGGCAGCTGTTTTCTTCGCTTCGCTCTCCGTCAGAGTCTTCCGTCCCACCGTGAGCTTATGATACGTGCTGATCAGCTCCGCCGTGCCGTCGCCGCGCTTTTCCTGCGACTGCTCCACCTGATCCGTCCCCATACCGGCCGGGAGCGTGATTTGTACGCCGTTCAGCTCCTGATTCGCGAACCGGGAGAATCCGTACTCGAACAGCTTTTTCGCGTCCGAAAAATCCGTCTGATCCGGTCCGCGCATCGTCACGGCGATCAGGGTCCGGCCGTCCTTCTCCGCCGCCGTCACCAGCGTCCGCCAGGCCGCCTTCGTGAAGCCGGTCTTGCCTCCGATGTCGTACTGGTAATAGTACTGGCTGGCCGGCTGGATCAGCAGGTTGTGGTTCGGATAGACCCGTTCCTCCGCCGTCTTGTTGGTGGCCGGCACCGTATATTCCGTCGTGGAGATGATCTTCCGGAACGTCTTGTTCTTCAGACACTCCTGCATGATCAGCGCCAGATCATACGCCGTTGTGTAGTGATCCGAATCCGGCATTCCGCTGGCGTTCACGAAATGCGTGTCGGTGCAGCCGATCTGCTCCGCGCGCTCGTTCATCATATCGGCGAACGCCTCCGTGCTGCCGGCCACCTTGATACCGAGCTGAACCGCGATGTCGTTGGCCGATTTCAGCAGCAGCATATAGAGGCACTGCTCTACCGTAAACGTCTCGCCTTCCACCGTCGCCGCATTGGTGCTGCCATCCGTGCAGTGCACCGTGCCTTCCTTCATCGTGACCGTATCGTTCAGCTTGCAGTGCTCCAGCGTCAGCAGGGCGGTCATGATCTTCGTCGTGCTGGCCGGATAACGGATCTCATCCCGGTTCAGCGAGTAGAGGATCCCGCCCGTATCCGCGTCGATCAGTACCGCGCTCGCTTCGTTCAGCGTTTCCGTATACTGCGGCCAGTCCGGCAGCAGATTCGTAAGCGGAATCTTCGACTGATCCGCAGCGGAGGATGTTCCCGCGCTGCCGTCCGACTGCGAAGCGGCGCCGGAGGCTGCGGATGCCCCCGCTGACGCGGCCGCGGAAGCGGTTGCCGGATCCGCGGCCAGCGCCGCCTCGCCGCCTGCTGCCGTGAAGACAAACACCGCCGCCATCAGCGCGCAGAACCGCCGCACCGCCCGTGTTCCTTTCTTTCCGTTCATTCTTTCACCCCTTGTTTTCCCGACTGTACTCCCCAGCCTGCCTGTATCCTATCATACGAGGCCGGTCAAGGCAATGAAGGGCAGTCACCTCAAAGGCCGAAAAGGCCGCCCGCCGCCATTTGACTTTCCGTCATTCCTCTTCTATAGTGGATATCAGAGATCCATTCATGCAGAAGAATTCCGGGACGCGCCCGGATGATCACAGAGGTGCTTCCGGAAAAGGAAGCGCCTCTTGTTTTCCCGCCGGACGCAGGATAAGCCCCGGATGATGCGGCGCGCCTCCGGAAAACGGAAGGAGAAACAAATGGCTGGCATGCTGACTCACGAAAGACGGCGCGACTTTATCTGGATCATCGCCGGATCGGGGCTGACCGCTCTGGCGACCAACCTGTTCTTTACCCCGGCGCACCTGGTGCCCGGCGGCTTCACAGGGCTGGCGATCATCATCAAGCATCTGACCGCCGGCCTGCTTCCGGGCGGCGTGCCGACCTGGTTTTCCAATGCCGCGCTCAACGTGCCGCTGATTCTTCTCTCCATCCGCAGCCGCGGCTGGCGGTTCTTAAGAAGAACCTTCGCGGCGTCGATTGCATTTTCCGTCTGGCTCTTTCTGATTCCGGAGTACCCGCTGGCCGGCAGCGACCTCTTTCTGAACGCGGCTGTCGGGGGCGCTCTGATGGGAATCGGACTCGGCTTCGTCTTTCTCGGCAAGGCGACCACAGGCGGCACGGACACGCTGGCCGCTCTGATTCAGCGCCATATCCCTCACCGCAGCGTCGCCAGTGTGATGCAGGTGCTCGACGCGGTGATCATCCTGCTCTCCGTCTGGATCTTCGGCATGACAATTTCCCTCTACGCGGTGATCGCCGTCGTCCTCACGAGCTATATCGCGGACGACCTCATCGGCGGGTTCCGCAACGCCTATGTCGCCTACATCATCTCGGAAAAGAGCGGAACCATCGCCAGCGAAATCATGGAGGAACTTGACCGCGGCGTCACGGAGCTGCCCGGCGTCGGCCTCTATACGGGCCAGAGCCGGCCGGTACTGTTCTGCGCCGTCTCAAAGAAGCAGACCGTCATCCTCCGTGAGCTTGTCGCGGACATCGATCCGAAGGCTTTCCTGATTCTGACTGACGCGAAGGAAATCCGCGGAGAGGGCTTTCTCGGCTACAGCCGTGAGGAACTGACGTAAAAAAGCAATGGGGAATGCAGCCGTTTCATATATGTCCCGCGCTTTCCTTTCGGGCCGGCAGCTGCGCGATCGCGCGCACCGTCCGCTCATAGTCCGCCGTCACTTTCCGCAGCAGACCGTCCGCCTCCGGCGTCCGCCCGTGGCGGAGCGCTTCGGTCAGCTCGCCTGCGGATGACGCGAGGTCATCCAGCCCCAGTGTAAGGCAGAAGCCCTTCAGCGTATGCGCCGCCCGAAAGGCTTCCTCGTCCCGATGCGCTGCCATCGCATCCAGAAGCATCTGATAGCTCCGGTCCCCCGGAACCCGGCGGATGTATTTATCCACCAGGGCGGCGGATCCGAGCCGTTCCACGACCCGGTCATAGCTGCCGCCCACTGTCTCATAACACTCCCTGAGTGTCATGTCTGTCACTCCTTCCCGTCTTTCCCTTGCTGTCCTCCGGATCAGACCTCGATGATCCGGATCATATTCGTATTGCCGGAAGAGCCAAGCGGCAGTCCGGCCGTCAGAACGATCTTGTCGCCCTTCTTCACCAGTCCCGTCATATCCGCCCTTGCCAGCGCCGCAGCGAACAGCGCGTCCTCGCTGTCCTCCATTCCGATGATCAGCGGCACCACGCCGTAGAGGAGGTTCGTCTGACAGGCGACGCGCGCGTTGGTCGTGCAGGCGATCACCGGCACGGTCGGGCGGAGCCTCGAAAGCCGCCGTGCCGTGAAGCCGGAGATCGTCACCGTGATGATCGCCGCCGCGCCGATCTCCTCGGCCACCGTGCAGCAGGCGTGGCAGATTGCCGTTGTTTCGTCATGCGCTACCGCATCGTTGCGAAGCAGACTCAGTCTCCGCTCGAGATAATTGATATCCTCCTCCGCGCGGCGCGCGATCTTCGCCATCGTCTGAACCGCTTCCACCGGATAGGCCCCGGCCGCGGTTTCGCCGGACAGCATGACCGCCGTCGTGCCGTCGTACACCGCGTTGGCCACATCCGTGGCCTCCGCCCGGGTCGGCCGCGGATTGTGGATCATCGAATCCAGCATCTGGGTCGCCGTGATGACGATCTTTCCTTTGCGCTGGGCGAGATTGATGATCCGCTTCTGGATCACCGGTACTTCCTCCAGCGGCACCTCGACGCCCAGATCGCCCCGCGCCACCATCACGCCGTCCGCGACGTCCATGATCTCCTCGATGTTGCGGACGCCCTGCGTGCTCTCGATCTTGGCGATCACCTGCATCTTGCTGTGATGGACGTCCAGGATCTTCCGTACGGCCCGGATGTCGTCCGCGGTCCGTGTGAAGGAACAGGCGATGAAATCGAAGCCCAGTGCGCAGCCGAACTCGATATCCGAGCGGTCCTGCTCGCTGATGAAGGGCATCGACAGCTCGGCGTCCGGAACATTGACGCCTTTTTTGTCCGACACAGGGCCGCCGTTCTCCACCGTGCAGAGGATATCATGGCCCTTCACCTCATCCACTTTCAGCCCGATCAGACCGTCGTCGATGAGAATGTGACTGCCCTTCTTCACGTCGTGAACCAGCCCGGGGTACGAGATGGCCGCCCGGTGCTCATCGCCGATGATCTGGTCCGTTGTCAGTGTGAACCGGTCGCCCCGCTTCAGCGTCACCTTTCCGTTTTTGAAATTCCGGAGCCGGATCTCAGGCCCCTTTGTGTCCAGCAGCGTCGCGGTCGGCATATTCATCGCGATCCGGATGCGGCGGAGCCGTTTGAATTTTGCCTCGTGTTCCTCATGCGAGCCGTGGGAAAAATTGAAGCGGGCGACGTTCATTCCCGCCAGAATCAGCGCCTTCAGCCTCTCCTCGCTCTCACTCGCCGGACCGATCGTGCAGATAATCTTCGTTCTGCGCATCTTTCTTCTCCTTTTTCTTTCACAGATTTCTTCGAAGACTGTGCTTCTATTATTATACTCCGCATCCGGACAGGCGTCATTATCCGCTTGTCGCCCGCACGCCGGGAAATAAAAAAGCCGCGAAGAGAATCAGCTGAATTCTCTTCTGCGGCTGTGCAGTGAAGCGGAGATGAAGGGATTCGAACCCTTGTGTCCTTGCGGGCCTATCGCATTTCGAGTGCGACCTCTTACGACCACTTGAGTACATCTCCATATGGAATTGTCAGATGACACGAGCCGTGTCTTCCTCTGATGACGTATGTCTGCGTTTCGACTTCTCGCGAAGCTCGCGGAAAAACGACTTCAGCAGTTCGCTGCAGGGCTCCTCCATCACGCCGGTCGTCACGTTCACCCGGTGATTGAAGCCCTCCATCCGGAGCAGATCCGTCACCGACCCGGCGCAGCCCGCCTTCGGGTTCATGCACCCGATCACGCAGTTCGTTACCCTCGCCTGCACGATCGCCCCCGCGCACATCGGGCAGGGCTCCAGCGTCACATAGAGGGTGCATCCCTCGAGCCGCCAGTCGCCGATCACCTTCGAAGCCTTGCGGATCGCGGTAATCTCGGCGTGCGCCAGCGGATTGCGGTCCGTATTTCTCCGGTTGTAGCCCCGGGCGATGATCTTTCCCCCGTACACGATACAGCATCCGATCGGCGTCTCGTCCAGCGCATAGGCTTTCTTCGCCTGACGCAGCGCTTCGCGCATGAATGTCTCGTCCGTATTCATACCCGCATATTATATGCGATTCCCGCGGCAAAATCAACGGGTAATATTCGGCAGCGTGAAATCCGGCGCAAACTCCGTCCGCCCGATTCCTCTGTCACTCCGATTTCCCCGTCCCGGAAGCGCCGGGGCCGAAATACGGCTTGCGTCCTCCCCGCCGCCGCACTACACTGGGCGGAGAAGCTTTTCAGAAAGGAGCACACCGCAATGAAGCTGTTTTTCTACACTCTTCGTGACTTTGACGAGCTCGCCTGCGCGAAGGCGTTCAGCAAAGAATTCGGCATCGATTTTGACTACACGTCCGCCTATCCGGACGCGGAGAATTATAAGCTTGCCGCCGGCGCGGACGGCGTCTGCATGACGCCCTGCGACATGGGAGGCGCGATGCTCGAGCGCTTTGCGTCGGTCGGCGTCCGCTGGATCCTCTGCCGCTCCATCGGCTACGACCATGTGGATCTCGACAAGGCGAAGGCGCTTGGCCTGCGCGTCTCCAACGTCAGCTATCCGCCCTCCGGCGTGGCCAACTACGCCATCATGCTGATGCTGATGCTGCAGCGCCGGATCATGAGCATCCTCCGCCGCGCCGATCTTCAGGATTACTCCCTTCGCGGCAAGATCGGCGATGACATCAGCTTCTCGACGGTAGGCGTCATCGGAACCGGCCGGATCGGCCGGACCGTCATCGAGCACCTTGCCGGCTTCGGCTGCCGCATTCTCTGCTATGACCCTTATGAAAATGCAGCTGTCCGCGAGCACGCCTCCTATGTTTCCCTTGAGGAACTCTACGCGCAGTCCGACATCATCACGCTGCACACCAACGCGACGGAAGAGAATTATCATCTTCTGAACGATGATGCCTTCGCTCGAATGAAGGACGGCGTCCTGATCGTCAATACCGCCCGCGGCAAGCTGATCGACACGGAAGCCCTCATCCGGGCTCTGGAGAGCGGCCGGGTCGGCGGCGCCGCTCTGGACGTGCTGGAGAAGGAGGACGGCCTCTACTACTACAACCGCATCGGCGACGTCATCGCCAACCGTGATATGGCGCTGCTCCGTTCCTTCCCTAACGTGCTGATGTGCCCCCACACGGCCTTCTACACAAAGCAGGCGGTCAGCCACATGGTCCGCAGCTGCTTCGAAGCGGCCGACGCCTTCGGGAAGGGCGCGGCGACGGAGCACGAGATCCGGATCTGATCCGGATCCGTCCCCGTCCCGCCGGGAGATCCTGAAGGCTGCACCGGACAGAAAGCGCGGGGTTTTAAACCGGCCCTTCCCGCTCCGGCCGCCCCCACCGCCGGGCCGTTCACTGGAAATAGACGCAGCCGGTCATCCGGAACCACTCGATCTTCTGCCGGAGCAGTGTCTCGGTCACGCCGAGCTCCATCGCAAGGCAGGGCACGCAGAAGAACTGCTCCGCGCGGGGATCAAGCAGCTTTCTGGTCGCACCGATGTCGTCCCGGGAGAGCGGCGCGCCGCAGTCGGCGCAGCGAAGCGCGCCCGCGGGCGGCGCGCCGTCACGTCCGGACAGCATGCCGGCCGGCGTCTCCGCCGGCCGTGCTTTTTTTCCTTCGTTCATCAGTACGGAAGCGCCTCCAGCTTCGCCCGGTACAGTGCGCATCCGTAAGGCTCGAGTTCCAGCCGCAGCGTGCCGTTCTCCGGCCGGACCGTCCCGCCGGTCCAGAGTTCATGAAACGCCTCCGTGCGGCCGGTGGAAACCGGGAGCCCCAGCTGATCCATATTGAGGCCGGTCTGCCGCTTCTCTCCGCCCATATTGAAGAACCCGACCGCGATATCGCCGCCGTCCAGATGGCGTGCGTAAACCAGCAGATCCTCCGTTCCCGGCGCCTCCTGCATCTCCAGCCGGTAGGGCTGGCGCAGTGCCGGATCCTGGTCAATTGCCAGCACCTCCCGGTTCATGAGCGTCCGGCGCGTCTCCTCGTCCATCTTCCGGATATCGCTGCCGATCATCAGCGGCGAGCCCATCATCGCCCAGATGGAGAAATGGGTCCGGTACTGGACGTCGTCGCAGCCGCCGATCCCGACATTGCCGTTTCCATGCATTCCCACCACCAGCATGTCCATATCATTGAAGCATCCGGGCGCGTTGTACGGATGAAGGGAGGACTGGCATTCCGTCAGATTCCGGATGCTGTTCCAGTTGTCGAAGATGTCCGGCGTTGACCGCCACATCGAGGCGCCAGTCGACTTGATCCACTCCGCGGTCTCGTCGCTTCCCCAGGAGCAGGCGGAGAAAAGGATATCGCGGCCTGTATTCTCAAGCGCAAGGCCCATCCGACGGTAGAGATACTTTCCCGGCACGATCGGGCTGTGGTAGCAGTAGTCGTACTTCAGGAAATCGACGTCCCAGGAGGCGAAGGTCTCCGCGTCCGTGAACTCATGCTCATAGCTTCCCGGATAGCCCGCGCATGTCAGATTGCCGGCGCAGGAGTACATGCCGAACTTCAGTCCCTTCCCGTGGACGTAATCCGCCACATACTTCATGCCGTGCGGGAATTTGACATGGTCCGCCACCAGCCGCCCGTTCCGGTCGCGCTTCTTCTCCGACCAGCAGTCGTCGATCACCAGATACTCATACCCGGCCTCCTTAAGGCCGGTGCTGACCATCGCGTCGGCCATCTCCATGATCATCTGCTCGTCGATCCGGTCACCGAATGTATTCCATGAATTCCATCCCATGGGCGGTGTCTTTACAACCATCGTTCCTCCTCCGGATACCGGCGGCTCTTTCCGCCTGCCGGCTGTTCCTGTATGCATGTCCCGGTTTCCTGTTTCTTCGTTCAAGTGTAACACAGCCTTTGACGGAATCGAATCGCATAATGCCGGTTCGGCGGATAGCCGGATCGCGCATCACTGGTTTCGTTCGTTGAACATGTAGCCTTTTCCCCAGACCGTGCAGATCCTGGCCGGTTCCTGCGGGTTCCGCTCAATCTTCATGCGCAGATTCCGGATATGAACCATCAGCGTATTGCTGCAGCTGTAGAAATACGGTTCTTTCCAGATCTGTTCGTAGAGCTCCTGCGCGGTAAATACCTTCTGTGGATGCCCGATCATAAGAAGCAGGAGCTGGTACTCGATCTCCGTCAGATTCTTCACGCTGCCGTCGACAATCACGCGGTTGAACTCGCGGCTGACACGTATGCCCGCCCTCTCGATATACTCGCTGGCGGCCGGCGCCTCTCCCTTTCCCTGATAGACCTGATACCGGCGGAGCAGCGCCTTGACGCGGCCCAGCAGTTCTCCGTAAGAGAACGGCTTCGTGAGGTAGTCGTCGCCGCCGGCCATAAAGCCGACCAGCTTGTCCTCCTCCCTCGACTTCGCCGTCAGAAACAGGACCGGTACGTTGGAACGCTCGCGAATCTTCCGGCAGACCGTCACGCCCGATACGCCGGGCATCATGATGTCAAGAATGATCAGGTCAATGCCGTCGCGGAAATTTTTCAGCGCAGACTCGCCGTCCTCCGCCTCGATCACATGATAGCCCTCGCTGCTCAGCAGAATCCGGATCCCGTCCCGGATATCCGCGTCGTCCTCGACGACAAGGATCTCCGTGCGCCCGCTTTCATCCGTTTTTTTCTCATGTGCGTTCTTTCTGATCGGAAGCTTCATATCCTCTCCTCATCTCCGGCCGGCCCGGGCGGCCCTCCTGCACGCATCCGTTCGCTTAAGCGGTTCCGCACCGCCCCCATCACGTACCAGAGCGTCTCATAGCGCAGAAACGACAGTGCGTTCCGGTCGAACAGAAACTGGTCGTGCGGCGGGAATTCCTCATCTCCGTCCCAGAACTGAAACCACATCCGGAAGCCGGGCAGCACCGGAAGGATCACGCTGACGTCCCCGCTGGTGCCCGCGTCCGTTCCGCCCATCGCCAGCGCCTCCCGGCGCAGCCTTTCCGTATGTCCGGAAAACACGTCCCGGTCTTCCCGCGGCTGGAGATGCTGCGCGTGGTAGGATCCGACGACGCCGCCCAGTTCGGAGATCGAAGCCCATATTCCGGCGGCCTCCGGCTTTGTCTTCGGATAACAGAGATATTCGTAAAGCGTCATCGCCTCGTCGAAGGAAGCGTCTCTCACCCTTCCTTCCGGCTCCGTCATCGTCACATGACCGTCCTTCAGCGAGACCGCCGTACGACAGTCCATGAAAAGCACCTCGATCCGGTCGTCTGCGCGTTCGAGTCCGTGCAGCCTGACCATGTTGTCCGGATCATAGGTCAGAAACAGTGCAGCCGCCTGAGACGTCTGCAGCGCGTAATTATTCCTCATCCGTCTTTTCTCCGCTTCGTTTCACATGGATCCGGTCCCTGTACATCGCTTTCTCACAGTCGGGAATCGGGTATTCATCCGGGAAATTTTCCCACAGAATCTTCAGTCCCTGGTCGTACGCTCCGTATTCCATGTATTCCCAGGCCTTTCGCTTCAGAGCCTGTTCCTCCGGCGTGCCGCCTTCCTTTTTCAGAAACCAGTCGATACTCCCGACCTGTCCGTCGTCGCTCAATTATCCTCCTCCCGCCTCATCCGCCGGCGGTCCGTCCCCGCTCCGTGGGGGAACAGCCCGCCGCCCATGTCCTTCCGGTCACGGATAAGAAGGCGGCGAACCGTCCTCCGGTCCGCCGCCCCCTCTTTTCCTTCTGCGTTGTCTGTCACTTTTTCTTCTTGTTCGCGTTTCTGCGGGCCAGAGCTTCCAGCTGCTGCTTCATTTTCTTCTCTTCCGCTTTTCTGCTGTCCTTGTTCTTTCCGCCAAGCTTGCTCAAATCGCTTACCTCCGATGTTCTGACTTCAGAATGTCATTGTACCACGCCGCGTCCCGTTCTGCCAACTGTCCGAATTCGGCGGTTCAGGTGCCGACGCCGGTCATCGTCATGATGAGGCCGCATTCCATATGACACTCACTGAACACCCGGAGCAGATAGCCGAGATCCGGCTCCTCCGCCGACGTTCGTTTCGCCAGCGCCCGCATCAGTGCTCTGGCTTCTTTCGTACTCTGGTCAAACCAGACGGTCGTGTCGCCGTCTCCGGTCTCGACCAGAAGCTGCCGCTTGCCTGTCTCATATTCATGCCGCACGTACATCTTCATCTTTCCGCCGCTCCCTGATGATGGTCTGTGTTCCTTATCATACAACCATCTTCGGAAAAATGCATCCGGAAAGACAGAGAATCGGGAAGTCCGGCGTCAGCGCAGGCGTTCCGGACTTCAAAAAACAGACGGTCCCGTCTCCGGAAAACCGTCTGTCGTCATCACGGCTGCGAGGCCGGGCCCGTCACCGTTCCGCGCGCATCCACGCGGTCAGCGCGTCGAAGGAACGATCGCACACGCACCGTCCCATCTTCCGTGCCTCCGCACCTGCCGTCAGCGGATCCACCCCCGCATCCGTCAGTATTTTTTCGAAATATGCGCTGCGCCGGCTCAGTTTTTCAGCTATTTCGCGTCCTTGCTGCGTGAGCCGGATCCGCTTGTCCTCTGTCACAAGCAGATACCCCTCCTCCTCGAGCTGACGAAGCGCGTTATGCACGCTCGCCTTCGAGTAGCCGAGCCGATGCGCGATATCGACTGACCGGACGGATGGCAGTTCCTGCTCCAGTGAATAAATCGCCTGCAGATAGTCCTGCTTTGCATCGGTCATAACCGTACCGCCCCCTCAGGCTCTTGCCTCGGTGCGATATTTCGCCGGCATCGGACGGAAGACAGCGTAGGCTGCCAGTATCACCAGAATCATCGCGGCCGCCGTACCGGCTGTGAAGCCGCCGCCCGCTGCCAGCGAGCCGATCTGATAGACGCAAAGGGAGAGGCAGTATCCGATCATCATCTGGAAGCCAAAGGTGATCCAGCCCCATTTGGACGACGCGTGCTCACGGAAAGCCGTCGCGATCGCCACCATGCAGGGTGCGTCAAAGATATTGAAGAGCGTGAAGCTGAGGGCCGCCAGTGCATTTCCCCCGAACATCTGATAGATCGCCCGGGACACATCGGCCTCGCCGTCGCTGGAGGCATGAGCGAGCAGGCCCAGCGTCGCCGTCGCCTGCTCCTTCGCCATCTCGGCCGA